>JAEEGL016067697.1_pt1 | contig 24080 bp, 18 predicted proteins | sample 9134231 | NCBI WGS metagenome assembly JAEEGL01 (sample SAMN16246548, study PRJNA631951) | gut metagenome | biome: gut microbiome; feature: rumen; material: fiber-attached | host: Bos | place: Iran: Karaj | collected 2018-10
GAGGTTGGTTTCATAAGGCTTGCAAGCATACGAAGAAGGGTGGTCTTACCGGCGCCGTTCGGTCCCAGTATTCCCACTATCTCTCCGGGATTCGCATAGAGTGATATATCATCCACTGCATTAAACTCTATCTTCTTACCCTTTTTCTGAGTCTTATAAAAGCTTTTTACAAGGTTTTCAGCTCTTATCATATAAACACCTGTTTATTAATCGGAAAGATTTAGTCTGATACAAACTAATGACATTTTAACATAGAATCATTTCAGAAAAAACAAAAGAAAAAGACCTGAATCCACCTTCTCCACGCAGATTCAAGCCTTATTCAAGCATGCATTATATAATCTAACCCCATTAAGAATATATACCACATCACTAATGTAGGTCTATTATAGCACATTTTAACAAAAATGCAAACCAGATTTGTGCATAATCTAATAAAAGCATTGGTAAGGAAGGTATTATAATGCTATAATGATTGAAATTTTACCCGTCAATTCCAACCAATAAGGATTATTTTAGTGTTATGGAATCTTTAAGGTTATTATTCCTTTGGGATAAAAACTGATGTGATAAGGCGCCGCCTCATAAACAGAATGTCTATGATTATCTATATCATTCATATCCTTGTACGGGATATATTTACTGCCGATTATGATCATAATAGATTCTTCGGCGAGATCAGTCAGAACGGTTATACATTTCCTTTGATCGTTCTCCTGGCATCTATTGTTATAGCATTTATTATCAGTGCTATAGATATCTATTTTCTAAATCCAATATTTTCCCATAACGCACAGCGTGGCACCAGGAAGTAGATCCCTGACGCCACGTTATATGTGAAAAAGTATTTAATTTCTATTTTCTCTATCAACCAGATTCTTTGAACCATATGTCTCTCTAAGCAGAGGCTTCTCGATCTTTCCAGTTGCATTTCTAGGAACCTTGGCAAAGATTATCTTACGTGGTCTCTTATATCTAGGAAGTTCAAGACAGAAGTTGTTCATCTCCTCTTCTGTTGAAGTCTCACCTTCCTTAAGCTGAATGATAGCCGCTGCTATCTCACCCAGTCTTACATCACCAAGACCGATAACTGCCACATCCTGAACCTTCTTGTTCTTCATGATGAAGCTCTCGATCTGTACAGGATAGATATTCTCACCACCACTGATGATAACATCCTTCTTACGATCTACAAGCCAGATAAAGCCTTCCTCATCATACTTGGCCATATCACCTGTATAGAGCCAGCCATCCTTAATGCTTTCCTTGGTTGCTTCCTCATTCTTGTAGTAACAGGTCATGACACCAGGGCCCTTTACGATAAGCTCGCCGACAGATGTACTATCTTCCTTAGGAATTATATTTCCGTCATCACCTACGATCTCAGCTTCCCAACCATATCCCGGTACACCGATAGCACCTACGTGGTCGATATTCTCAACTCCCAGGTGAACGCAGCCAGGTCCGATGGACTCTGACAGACCGTAGTTTGTATCATATTGATGGTTAGGGAACATAGCCTTCCATCTGGTTATAAGACTTGCCGGTACAGGCTGTGCGCCTATATGCATAAGTCTCCATTGATCAAGCTTGTAATCATCCTTATTAAGTGTTCCATTCTCAAGAGCTATAAGCAGATCCTGAGCCCATGGAACCAGGAGCCACACAATGGTACAGCCCTCAGTACTTACCGCTTCAAGTATATCCTTTGGCTTAGTACCCTTTAAGAGCACTGCCTTGCCACCAGACTGCAGACTTCCGAACCAGTGCATTTTAGCACCTGTATGATAAAGTGGTGGAATACATAGGAACACATCATCCTTCTGCTGGCCGTGATGAGCCTGCTCAACCTTCGCACTATGTACCAGAGCAGCATGCTTATGCAGGATAGCCTTAGGGAATCCTGTAGTTCCTGACGAGAAGTAGATAGCACCATAATCATCATCTGTTATTGTTATGTCAGGAGTAACAGAGCTGGAATTAGCAACAATCTCGTTGTAGTCCTCTGCAAATGTAGGACAGTTCTCTCCCACATAGAACAGCAGTCTGTTCTTGGATATCTTCTCAGCTATCTCTTCTACTCTGCCGATGAATTCAGGTCCGAATACCAGAATATCCACATCAGCAAGATCCACGCAGTATTCGATTTCATCTGCGTCATAACGGAAATTAAGTGGTACAGCCAGTGCACCAGTCTTAAGTACACCGAAATATATAGGAAGCCACTCAAGACAGTTCATGAGCAGTATACCTACTTTGTCATTCTTTTTGATTCCTCTGCTGATGAGCAGATTCGCGAAACGATTAGCCTTCTCGTTGAAAACACCCCATGTGATCTCTCTTCTGTATGGTGCCTTTGGATTTGGCTCCATAAGTTCGTATTCTCTCCAGGTAACCCTTCTAACTTCTGTGATTGCCGGATTAAGCTCTACAAGCGCAACATCGTTAGTATATTCACGCGCATTACGCTCAAGCAAATCTGTAATAGGCATTATAAATGTCCTCCCAATAGTCAATATCGTAGTGCATTATTCTATGGCATACGCCACAGTACATCTATGGTAACGCAAAAAAGCCGCCGCGTCAATGCGGTATCACTTTAATGCGGTAAACTTTCGATATTATTCCTGTGAAATGTTCTCTTTCTGGGATGATCTTATCGATAACATAGAAAGAACAAGTGATACAAACATACCTATGAGAGGAAGGTAAGTCATAAGTCCCTGAGGAACTCCTGCCTTCAACATCAGTCCGCCAAAATATGTTCCGGCAATGCCGAAAAGACCGCCTGTAACAACAGCAGTTACCCATATTCCAACATTTATGTTCTTCTTTTTATAGCATAGAACTGCTATGAACAGCGGGAATATAACTCCCGGAGTATATATAGAATATGCACCTGTGAGCAGATTCAGAATGTCACCACTTCCCATGATAGCAAGTACCATAGCAACAATTCCGATACATGCAACAGCTATCCTTGATGTAACCAGACTGTTCTTTCCCAGTATATCCTTGGAAAGAATAACAGATGCATTTATAAGACAAGTATCTGTTGATGAAATGATTGCTGATAACAGGCCGAATATAAGAATAACGGCAGGAACCTTCGGCATTATTCCGATTACATACAGAAGGGCTTTGCTGCCCGCAAGTTCCTCCGGCAGTACATTTGACCTGATCCACATGCCTATCAGAGTTATGATCAGTGAAAATGCCGCAAGACAGATACCGGCTATAAGTGCGGATTTCTTCGCAGTTTTCGAATCCTTTGAAAGGAAGTTTCTGGACATGATATCCGGTCCCAGGAAGTAAACTCCACCTATTATGAAAAGCTGGTTAAAGAGGTTCACCGGACGATAATCCTTATTCAGGAGCTCAATTCCACGAGCAATATCTACTGTATTTCCACCCTTAACGAAGAATAGATATATAAAACAGATTGCAATGCCCAGGATTATTATCACAAACTGGATCTTATCTGTCTTAACGACGGATGTCTGACCACCTGTCATTGTGTATATGATTATAAAAAGGGATATAAAGATCTGAATGAAAAGACTGTTTCTACCGATAGCCAGAGCTATAATGCCGTTCATGGCAACCATCTGACCGGCGATTACGCCTATCCAGGATATGACAATGACCAAAGCTATGATGAACTCTGCAGCCTTTCCAACCGTCATGCCAGCCAGTTCAGGAAGCGTAGCTGCGCCTGTATCTCTCACCTTCTCGGATATTACGAAGGACTGCGCAATAAGTCCGATTGAACCAAAAAGGAGCCACCAGATACCCGGAAAACCTATACTGTAAACTGTATCAACAATGCCTATGGTGGTTGATGCACCTACCACAGTTGCAAGAAGTGTCATGCTTACTGCAAAAGTTCCATGTCTTCTGCCAGCCACTGCGTAATCTTCAAAAGACTCGGTCTTCCTCATGTCGAGAATACCGATCACCAAAAAAACAATGAGATACGCAACTAATGCCACGATAAATACAGAGTTCATCTATAGTCCTCGATCCTTCAATAAGTCAGGAATTAATATAACACTATGCAAAAGAAATGTCAACCTCGCATGTTTGTTCAGGTTGACGATTATGGTAAAAACAGAGCAGGCCATAAGCCTGCTCTAAATATGTCATTATTCTACTGAGTTATAACCTACCTCAAAGCCTGCAAGGTTGATATCTACAGTCTTAGGTGGAACCTTGGACTTGATAACATCAATCCACTGCTCTTTGCTGTAGTTCATATGACGTGCAGCCATTCCTAGAACTATGGTGTTGAAGACACGTGTGTTACCAAGTTCTTCAGCCTTTGCCATAGCATCGATTGAGAATACTCTGTACTTCTCACGAAGTCCTTCCAGTATTCCTTCAGGATACTCTGCTGCTCCTGTGATTACTGGCATTGGGTCGATCCTCTGGTCGTTTACAATGAGAGCTCCATCCTTCTTAAGGAAGTGTGCATATCTAAGTGCTTCGAGTCTCTCAAATGCTATAAGTACGTCAGCACAGCCTTCTTCAACTATAGGTTCTGTTACTGCTTCACCATCTGTAGCATATCTTACATAGGTTACAACGGATCCTCCACGCTGAGCCATTCCGTGTACCTCTGATAACTTAACATCGTAGCCTGCTGTCTCAGCGAGTCCACCAAGTATACGGCTTGTGAGCAGGGTTCCCTGACCACCTACGCCGACTATCATTATATTTGTAACTGACATTTTCTTATTCTCCTACTATATAAATTTACGTTTCAGGTATTATCTCAACTGAATGGCATCGAATGGGCAGAGCTGCTGGCACAGTCCACATCCATTACACATTGTCTCATCTATTACGGAGAAGCCTGTCTCTTTGTCCTTCTTGATTGCAGGACATCCAGGTACGAGACACTGTCCACACTTCATACATTTCTCTGTATCAACATAGCACTTGCCCTTTGGCTGATATGTCTTAAGGAGTGCACATGGTGACTGTGAAATGATGACTGACAGCTCATCTCTAGCAACCTCTTCCTTAATAGTTTCTTCCAGTTTCTTAAGGTCAAATGCATCTACAACCTTTACATTCTTGATGCCCATACCTTCGCAGAGCTTTACAAGATCGATAGCAAGTGTTGTCTCGCCATTTAACATTTTACCTGTAGCAGGATGATCCTGATGACCTGTCATACCTGTTGTAGAATTATCAAGGATTATAACTGTTCCTGTTGCCTGGTTATAAACCATGTTCATCAGTGAATTAACGCCTGTATGTAAAAATGTTGAATCACCGATAACTGCAACCCAGTTCTTAACCCAGTCCTTGCCTTTACCCTTCTCCATACCGTGAAGCATTGAGATGGAACCACCCATGCAAAGTGTTGTATCTACAACTGAAAGTGGAGCTGCAACACCAAGTGTATAACATCCGATATCACCGCTTGCATGAATCTTCAGCTTCTTAAGGACACTGTATGTAGCTCTGTGAGGACATCCAGGACAGAGGATAGGTGGACGTACAGGCACCTCTGCAGGTGCTGCCAGATCCAGATCCTGACCTAATATCTTCTCGCGAAGCATATTTGCACTATACTCTCCATCAAGTGGGAATATATCTTTACCTGTGCATTCAATTCCCCATGCACGAACCTGTTCCTCAATAACAGGCTCAAGTTCTTCTATAATATAAAGCTTATCAACCTTTGAAGCAAACTCTTCTATAAGTGCCTTTGGAAGAGGATTTACCATACCAAGCTTAAGAACGCTTGCATCCGGAAATACTTCCATAACATACTGATATGGGATACCACTTGTTATGAAACCAACCTTAACAGCCTTTCCATCTATCTCTGAAGTTGAATCACTGTATGTAACCTTATTAATATCAGCAAACTTCTCTGTAGCGCCGTCTGCAGCAAGCTTAGCATCACGCTGAATAACGAACTTATGGCGCTTCATAGCATTTGCAGGAACCATTACGTTCTTTGCAGGGTCTCTTACATATTCCTTGTCGCTGACCTCTGTTCTGTCTTCAAGATTTACAACACCCTGAGAATGTGCAATACGTGTAGTAGTTCTGATGATAACAGGAGTATCATACTCTTCTGAAATATCAAATGCTTTCTTTGTGAATACTCTGGCTTCCTCTGAATCAGATGGCTCCAGTACAGGAACATGTGAAGATATAGCGATTCTTCTTGTATCCTGCTCATTCTGTGAACTGTAAAGTCCAGGATCGTCTGCTACTAAGTAAACAAGACCTCCCTTTGCTCCAATATAAGATGCTGTATAGAGCGGATCTGAAGCAACATTGAGTCCGACACATTTCATAGCGCACATAGCTCTTACGCCTGCGATAGATGCGCCCATAGCAACCTCTGCTGCAACCTTTTCATTTGGTGCCCATTCAGCATATACCCCTTCATACTTAACCAGATTTTCACTCATCTCAGTACTTGGAGTACCAGGATAAGCGGATGAAACCTTAACTCCGGCTTCCCATGCACCACGAGCTATAGCTTCGTTTCCTAACAAGATCTTCTTTTCCAAAACATTTACTCCTTTTCACATTCATATGAAAATTTATGACTCTTACGTCATTTTATAGTCTTGTACTTCTCGAAACCAAGACGTACATGAACTAACTTACGATTCTCAAGATGACGGCCAATCCTATACATTATCTTCAGCTTATTTGACCAGTTCTTCTGAGGTCTTACATCCTCAAGAACAGAAGTAACCCTTATAACATTGAATGCAGGGTTCCATATCTCAACCTCTGTCTCAGGTTCATTCATATAAAATCTTCTCTTTCTGTACTCTGAATTATTCCTTCTGGAAAATCCATTAACATACATCATGTCCCACCTGTTGGAAACATCGAAGATTATATTTGACCCACGAAATCTACTATACAACATTTTGACATACTCTGTAACCTCTTTTTTTGTCATATAAGAGAATACATTTCTGAATACAAACAGAAGTCCGTTGTCAGCTTCACATTCCAGATCTTCTACCCATGTCATATCCTCAACCGATCTGTCTATGATCTTCTCCCGATCGTTGCAGGTTGTATACATGGTTCTTACGGCCATTCGGCCCGGACTGTCGAGATTATACCATAAAACTCTTCCGTTATCTACTCTCTCAAACATGGTGTCCAGACTGCATCCCAGGTACACCACAGTACCATTCGGATACTCCATCAGGAAGCGTTTCACTTCCCGGTCAAAAGAACTCATAGTCGAGCAAGCCATCAGATTATACATATCACTCTGTTTCTTGTATTTCTGATAGGAGATCTTATGATTAACCACATATTTAAGTGCATGATCATCCTTAAATATCTCCGGGAACTTCTTGGACCACTGACTCCTCTGCTTAACCTCATACAGATACTGATTAAGTATAGCATCTCTGGAATCTGTCAGCACATCCTTCATGACCAGCCTCATATGAGCGGTACTTTCAAGCTTCTGATTCAGATAGAAGTTCCTCTTCATGTCCTTATACTCGAAAAACTTAACCTTTTTTCCGGTATTAAATATCTTATTTACAAAATCACGGGCGGTGGTATTATATACGTCCTTCGTACCGGATATGACCAGCACTTCACTCTCTATATCTGTCAAATCAGCATATATAGGGCTGGTGAATTCGGTCCTGCCTGCATAATTCTTAACCCAGTACTTATTAATAAATCCTTTGCTGGACACAAGATAATCCTGTATCTTCTTATTCTCCACATGGATCTGTCTCATGCGTTCTTCAATCTTCTCATCGAAAAACTCTGTATCCAGAACCGGTGAGAGAAGCACCAGCTTAGATGGACTGTATAATCCTTCCTTCCATATCTGAAGCGTAAGAGAAAGCGCCATAAGCGCACCTGCACCACTGCCAAACATGATCAACTGGTCCGACTTTATTCCCGACATATATTTAGAATACATCGGAAGCAGATAGTCAAATGTATCCTGGCAGTCCGCCTCTGGTGCCAGAGGATACATAGGAATATATACATCCGCCCGAACATCCCTGGCCACTTCACATATGAAGTTCCATTCTTCAGCCTTCATGTTGTAGCACAGTTCACTGTCATATAGATAGAATATAGACTTATTGACAGAAATCTTATGGGGCTTTACATGATAACATGGATGATCACCTTCACCTAATACATCCACATAACAAGATTCGCTGACAGACTTTGGAACTACAGCAGGATACTTCTTTTTCTTGGCCAATATTTTACTGTATGTAGTTGTTTCAATATCTTTCTTCATACGCGGCCCCTACACCTGGTATCAAATCAGCACATTTACTAAAAAGAAAACCCGTATCAAAGATACGGGTTAATCTTAATCTCACTAATCCTGGAAGAAGTATCCGACACCCCATTTTGTATGGATGTATTCCGGATCAGCCGGATGAACCTCTATCTTCTCTCTGAGTCTTCTTACATGAACATCAACTGTTCTTGCATCACCAGGATATGAAGCTCCCCATACTTCCTGAAGCAGTTCTTCTCTGGAATAAACCTTGTTTGGATTTGATAACAGAAGCATTACCAGATCAAATTCCTTAGCAGTAAGATTTACTTCATGTCCATTTATGAAGACTCTTCTGGAATCGATCTCCAGCTTAAGTCCCTTCTTCTCTATTACATTTGCCGAAACAGACTTTGAATCGTCCGTCTTAGTATTTCTTCTAAGTATAGCCTTTATCCTTGCCTTAACCTCAAGAATATTGAAAGGCTTGGTGATATAATCATCAGCGCCATACTCCAGTCCGAGGATCTTATCCATATCCTCGCCCTTTGCTGTAAGCATTATTATAGGAACATCAGAAAACTCTCTGATCATCTGACATACTTCAAGTCCTGAGAACTTAGGAAGCATGATATCTAAAAGAATGATGTCATAGATATTAGCTCTCGCCTTCTCAACGGCTTCCTCACCATCAAATGCAGTATCCACTTCCATATCATCCTGCTCAAGAGAAAACTTAAGTCCCTTAACTATTAACTTCTCGTCGTCTACTACAAGTACTTTCTTCATAGCTTACCTCTGGACCGTAATGTGGTCTTTAATCTTATTATAAACGCCTGTCTTTATCCCTGATATGTTCATGATGTCTTCAATACTATTGAAGCAGCCATGTTCATCGCGGTAACTTATGATCATATCCGCTTTGGCTTCCCCTATTCCAGGTAAAGTCATAAGCTGTTCTCTGGTTGCGGTATTGATATTCACAAGGCCATCAGACTGTCCATTCTCTTCAGAAGCTTTTCCCTCTGATGCCGGATCAGCCGTTCCATTAACTTCCATCGCAGGAACCAGGTTTTCATCAACCTCAGCCTGGGTGGGAAAATATATCCTCTCCCCATCTGACAGCTTCTCAGCCAGATTGATATAACCCGCTGCAGCATCCTCATTCAGCCCGCCTGCCTTGTCCAGCGCATCACATACCCTGTCATCTGCCGACAGCTTATATACGCCTTCCTTGGCCACCGCACCACACACATAAACATATATGTCATTATTATAGTTCTCTTCTGACTCCGAAGTGTTGCATGTACTCTCTGAAGTATTGCATGTACTCTCTGAAGTATTGCATGTACTCTCGGAAGTTTCGCTTGTACTCTCTGAATTTACCACATTTATATCAGAGTCCTCAGTACAGCCCACCATCAGAAGCAGTGACAACATACATAAAATGTGTATACATTTTTTTATTATCATATATCCTCCATTAAGAGGATATCCTGATACCACGACTACCTTTAATTGTAGACGATTTAGGGATAGTTTTCAAGTATTTAAGTTTTACTCATCATTCAGGATAACTGTTCCAATACCCTTCTCAGTAAAGAACTCCAGAAGCAGGCAGTGTTCAAGTCTTCCATCCAGTATATGCACTCTTGCAACGCCATTATTCATGGCATCTATACAGTTCTGAAGCTTAGGAAGCATACCGCCACCAACAACTCCGTTATCTATCATTGCCTGAGCCTCGTCTATCTTGATCGAAGAGATAAGAGTCTTCTTGTCTGATGGGTCTGTAAATACGCCCTCTATATCTGTAAGAAAAACCAGCTTCTCAGCATGAAGTGATGTAGCTATTGCACAGGCACAGTCATCGGCATTGATATTATAATCATGATCATCCTCGATACCCATTCCGATAGGTGCAATAACAGGGATGATGTCGTTTTCCAGGAGGGACTCGATAACTGAAGAATCTGTCTCAGCAACTTCGCCTACATAGCCTATATCCTTACCATCTGTAGTTTTCTTTGTAACTCTCATGAGACCTGCATCCTTACCACTAAGGCCTACAGCCTTAAGGCCGACCTTGGACATAAGTCCTACAAGACTCTTATTTACATTATTCAGAACCATCTCAGCAACTTCCAGTACAGACTCGTCTGTAACACGGAGACCATTCTCAAACCTGGTTTCCATACCAAGTCTCTCGATCCAGCGGCTTATCTCCTTACCACCACCGTGTACGATAACCGGCTTCATACCAACCAGCTTAAGCAGTGCCACATCTCTGATAACGTTATATTTCAGATCTTCATCCAGCATTGCTGAACCACCATACTTAACGATTACGACCTTACCATTAAACTTCTGTATAAATGGCAGAGCCTCTATAAGGGTTTGTGCCTTTGCCATTACTTCTTCTATGTTGTCATTCTTAACCATGATATCTTATCTCCTTACGAACGATAGTCTGCATTTATTTTAACATAATCATATGTCAGGTCACAGCCCCAGGCCGTTGCCTCTGCGTCTCCCGAGTGAATATCACACTCAGCTGTGATCTCTTCCGGTTCCAGAATCCTTGCCGCTTCATCCTCATCAAAATCCACCAGCAGTCCATCCTTCACCAGAGTTATGGAGCCTTCCTTGCTACACATTGTAATGTCGGTCTTGTCCGGATCAAACTCAGCACCAGAATAACCCATGGCACAGAATAGTCTGCCGCAGTTAGCATCCTTTCCGAATATGGCCGCCTTTGTCAGATTTGAAGTAATAATAGCCTTTGCAAGCAGCTTAGCAGTTTCATAATCAGGTGCACCGGTTACATGTGCTGTGAAAAGCCTTGTAGCACCCTCTCCATCTCCTGCAATACTCTTTGCGAGGAATGTAGCAACAACAGTGAGTGCTTCCTTGAATTCCTCATAATCAGCGCCCTCAGCTGTTATCTTTTCATTTCCTGCCAGTCCATTTGCCATAAGTATAACTGTATCATTTGTGGAAGTGTCTCCATCTACAGACACCATGTTAAATGTAATCTCTATCACTTCTCGAAGTGCCTTAAATGCCAGATCATAATCCACATCCACATCTGATAATATATATCCCAGCATGGTTCCCATGTTTGGATGTATCATTCCTGCGCCCTTGCACATGGCGCCCATATGACATATCTTACCACCTATATTAAATTCAACAGCTATTTCCTTGCTGTGAGTATCTGTGGTCATGATAGCCTCTGCAGCCTTGTGAGCAGCCTCGCTGTCATCTGTAAGCTTCTCACTCATGGTCTTCACACCATTCACTATCTTATCTATTGGTGGAACAGGACCGATAACACCTGTGGATCCACAGATGACCATTTCAGAGGAAATACCAGTTACTTCTTCCACTGCTTCTGCTGTCTTCCTGCAGCATTCCATTCCCTCTTCACCGGTGGCTGCATTTGCAATACCGGTATTCACAACTATGGCCTGTGCCTTCTTCACTTCATTTACCAGTTTCATATCCCATTTAACCGGAGCGGCTTTTACAAGATTTCTGGTAAATGTACCGACACAGGTTGCAGGTACGTCACATACCACCATTGCCATATCTTCATTAGTACCAGTAGGCTTGATACCAACCCGGGTACTGGCACATTTATATCCCTTGGCAGCTGTTATACCGCCATCTATTGTCTTTATCATATCTGTCTCCTCAATTCACGTCTTACAGCGACAGGCCCTTAGCCTCGTCGCAGCCCATTACTATGTTCATGCACTGGATTGCCGCACCTGATGCACCCTTGCCCAGGTTGTCAAATCTGCTGGCTACCACCATTCTCTCTTCATTTCCAGTTACAATGATCTCCATGCCATCCCAGCCTGCACATGCATCAGAGTAAAGAGCTCCTCCTGCTTCCACATCTGTACCTATAGGCATAACCCTAATAAACTTCTCATTCTTATAATAATCTGCCAGATAATCTCGGATTTCTTCCGGCGTTTTCTTCTCTGACATAAGATCTGTATATAGCGGTATCTGAACGATCATTCCACTATGATAATTTGTTGTCATCGGGCAGAACAGAGGTTCACGCTTTATTCCAGTGATCTCCTTCATTTCCTTCAGATGTTTATGAGTCTGACCCCATCCGTACATTCTTGCAGAATCAAACTTTGCATCGCGTCCTTCCTCTTCATACTGTGCGATCAGCTTCTTTCCGCCGCCGCTATAACCGGAAGCAGCAAATACTGATAACGGATAGTCATCCGGAAGAATACCGCCCTTAACAAGGGGATATGCAAGTCCTATGAAACCAGATGCATAGCATCCAGGAACAGCAATTCTCTTTCCCTTGGCTATATCCTCTCTATGCTTAGGTGAAAGCTCAGGGAAGCCATATGCCCATCCCGGACTTGTACGGTGTGCCGTAGATGTATCCAGAATAACTGTATCAGGATTATCACAGAGCTCTACCGCCTCTATAGCTGCTGCATCAGGCAGGCATAAAAATGTAATGTCTGACGCATTTATGAATTTTCTGATCTCATCAGGATCCTTACGTTTATCACTGTCGATCTTTAACAGTTCAACATCATCTCTGACCTGAAAGCGCTCGAATATTCGGAGTCCCGTAGTTCCTTCACTGCCATCGATAAAAACCTTCTTCATTAAAAATCATCTCCAATCACTATTCTTTAGAATAACTCTTTAACTGTTATATCCTATATTTATATATAGCGCAAGTCCTTTTTTTATAATTTTTGCATATTTTGTGTATATTTTGTGTATATTATGCAGTTTTATGCATTTATACATGTTTTTATGCATATTTTTAGTATATTTTAATTCGCCATGAGCTTAAAGTACATCCTCCAAACGACGCTCCGCTTTCTAAGCGTTGTCTGTCGTCTCGCTCACGGCTCTTCGGGGAACGTCCGCTCAAAAGCTTTACTTTCTTGAAACCGGTCGGCGGCGCCCCTCATAGCCTACTCGACTCCGACAGCGCTAAGAGACTGCGCTATTGTTTGTCGGGTGTGCTTTAAGCTCATAGCGATTTAGAAACATATTTATCTTAAATTTCTTAAAATTATGAATGAACAGAAAAGCTCTGCGGCGTTAACCGCAGAGCCTCAAGATATTTCATAGGTTTTTTTGTGAATATATATCAATCTTCCGCTTTAGTAGAAGATATGATTTCCTATCTGGATATAACTTCCGAGTGATGATGTATCTATGTTCCATGTAGGTCTAAAGTACATACATCCTCCAACGTTATTTGCACCATTCAGAGCATCCTGTGCAGCCTGAAGTGATGTAGATGAACCACCAGTTGAAAGTGCACTGCTGAATGCGCCTGTATAAGCACCTGCAAACTGTCCTGGTGCGTAGATTACAGAAGATATTGAACTTCCCCAGTAACCGTTACGTACTCTGTTCATAACTACACTTGCTACAGCAAGCTGACCTTCGTATGACTCTCCACCACTCTCTGCATATACGATAGCAGCAAGGAGATATAAATCATCTGAAGATGAAGCAACTGGCGCTTCCTGTGTTACGACAGATTCTACAGCATTTCCACCTGAACTCTGAGTTGTCTCTTCAGTAGCTGTAGTTGTTCCTGTAGAAGCAGCTGCCTGCTGTGTGTTAGATGCCGCAGCGCTTGCAGCAGCCTGTGCTTCTGCAGCTCTTCTAGCCTCTTCCTCAGCCTTTTCCTTCTTAGCATCAACTACAAGATTGTAATCATCCTGAGAAACTGCTTCCTCGAAGCCTTCCTCGATATCTACATAATCAGTTGCAACATATGCAAATGTTCCATCTGCTAATTCTACATTTGTCCACTCTTCACCAGAGTTCTCTTCGTTAACTACGAATGTATCGCCTTCAACGGCCATATAGATTACATCTGAATCAGTACTAGCTGCCTCTCTGACGTTAACCTGCTGATCCTTGATTGTAGCGATCTGAACTGTGCTTGTCTCAGCTATTTCAGATGCTTCCTCATCAGTAACTATATATTCTGACTTAACATATCCTTCAACGTCGCCCGACTTAACCTTGGTCCATTCACCATCTGTACCCTCTACAGTACCGGAAGCGCCTTCACCAAGTGTTGCTACTATCTCAGCATCTGTATCAGTTGCTACTCTTACGTTAAGACCTTCTGTTGAAGATATGAACTTACCTGTCATATCATACATAGACTGTGTAAGATCGTTAGTGTCATTAGCTTCCATCTCAACTGCTGTATCTTCATCACCAGTGATTTCAGCCTTTATACTCTCTACAGTCATTTCTGTAATAAATGAATCTGTATTATACTCAAGATTTACTGAATACTGTTCCTTCTCTTCCTGCTCACGTGCAGCTGCAGCAGCTTCCTTAGCTTCAGCTCTTGCTGCGGCCTTCTCTACTCTTACAGCATTTATAGCCTTTGCAGCATCTCCAGCCTTATCAGCAGCGAATACAGAACCAGTTATAATAGTACCAAGTGCAAGTATTGCACATGTGTTTCTAACAGTATATCTGGTGGAGAATATGTACTTCTTCGCAGATCTTCTAGCTCTATCAAGTTTTAACTTAACCCTGCGGTTCATACAAAAAACCTCTCAATTTGTTACAATTTTGTTACGAATGTATATTAACATTACGTAACATATAAGTCAAGCACATTTTAACAAATTAAAAGGTTTTGTAATATTTATCAATAAATATTAATATTTTTGTCATCATTTTACTATTTTGCGATAAATGCAGCAAAAATCGCACCATTTCCGGCAGATTTTCCTGTAAATAAGCCTGCTTCGCCGATTGTAAAAATAGTAAATAATCCGGACCCTGTAACATTTTCGACAAATTTCTCTGCCCTGTCAGGGGCATTACAATGAGTTACTACGAAAATGCCATCATCCAAGTCCGAATAGCCCTCCATGGCTTCCTTTACGTAGGTCAGGGCGTTATTAACACCACGCTGTCTCGAAATGATTTCAAATTTTCCTTCATTATTAATGATAAGTACCGGCTTGATCTTCATGGCAGCCGAACCTACAGATTCATCCGCATTTACATAGCCACATTTCTTAAGCTGAACAAAATCTTCTACTATTACATATGTATGGATCTGACCAACCATTTCACAGAGCTTCGAATAATTCTCTTCTATAGATAATTCCTCTTTCCTGAACATTCCGGCTGAGAAAGCCAGGACGCCAAGTCCCGCAGATATGTTCAGAGAATCTACTATATATATAGTAGATTCTTCAAAGCTACCTCGCAGGTTCTCTGCTGCCTTGCATGCATTTTCGTAGCATCCGCTGAGAGCGCTTGATTGTGAAATGTACAGAATACCCTTTCCCTGTTCCAGATATCCCCTGAATAATTTCTCAAATACCTCCACAGAGATATCCGGAGTCTCAGGACTGACTCCTATTTTAATCTTCTTATAAAATGACGCCCTGTCTTCCTCAGACATATCCGGGCTATCATTAAAAATATCTCCTTTTATAGTACCTGTGAAGGGTACTACCTCCAACTCCAGATCTTGAATAACTTCCAACGAAAGATCTACAGATGAATCTGTAATTATCTTATAGTCGGCCATTTACTGATCAACCTCCTCGAAATACATGTCAATTCCATTTGCCAGAGACTCTGCCATCTTCTGCTGATACTCAGGATCATTCAGATTAGCATCGTCTTCTGTATTTGATAAGAATCCCATATTTATTGCTGTCGCAGGAATATCTGCATAATTCAGAGACGTAAGATTATCAGTCTCGTATATACCCATTCTGTCAGCGCCTGTTCCCTCACAGACACATTTTATAACATCATAGCATAGCTCATAATTCTTCTGATAATTCAGACCCGAATTGGAATTAGTAGATGTGGTAATAAATCCAAGTACGCCTTTAGCTGTGTAATCGTTAGAACTGGAAGCCTCCAGCTTGATGTAGATCTCAGCACCTGATGTGTTCGCCATCTCTGATCTCTTGGCGTTGCTGAGATTGACATTGTTGGATGTACGGGACATATAAACTGTATAGCCACGTTTTACCAGCTCTGCATTAAGCTGATTTGCGATAGTCATAGTAACGTCGTACTCGAAAACGCCCGAATCAACTCCCATAGCCGCAGGTGTCATCTTCTCCTTCATTCCTACGCCGCCGCCTTCATACTCACCCTCATCATTCATGGTAGGTGCGGTAATATCAGGGCTCATAGGCTCAGTGGTAGAATCCTCAGTGATCTGCTTGGCAGGATCGATGAATACCACATGACTTACCTTCTCCACGTTGGTCTCAGTAGCCCAGTCAATGGTGGTCTCCTCAACGAATTCAGACCTAAGGAAAAAGTCACCGCCGTTCAGATTAACTCTGGTCCAGCCATCCTTCATGCCTGTTCTGTGAAGATCAACTCCTGCATCCAGAACTATATAAACCTTAGAATCTTCCGACGCTTCATATCTCACATTAACATTTCCCTGGGTTGTTTTTACGTAATCATTTATTATAGTAAATCCATCCAGGTCTTCCAGAGGATTATCATGTACCACTTCTTCCGTGGTAGTCTGCTCTTCTTCTGTTTTAAATGCACAGCCTCCGATACATAGCATCATCGCCATGACCAGAACAAATGCTGTAAATCTATATATCTTTCTTTTCATAATAACCTTCATACTCCATGCAACTACCATTCAGGCAGTCAAATGTGTTTTATTCCATGATCTACTTAGAGAAAAGTGCGCCAAATGCACCGAAAACTCCCATGCTTGCAAGTCCCATCAATATACCTGCAAGTATAACGCCTGACATGACTGCCACAACGCTCTTCTTGAAATCCAAATCCAGGATGCTTGCTGCCAGAGTGCCTGTCCATGCACCTGTTCCAGGAAGAGGAATTCCCACAAACAGGAATAGTGCAAAATACGCACCACGATTAACCTTAGATGTAAGCTTCTGTCCAGCCTTCTCTCCCTTTTTCAGGCAGAAAGTAAAGAATTTGCCTATAAACTTCTTATCAGCACCCCATTCCAATACTTTTCTGGCAAAGAAAAATATGACAGGAACAGGGAGCATATTTCCAAGGATTGCAATAATATATGAAATCGGGATGTTCAGATCATGATATATCGCATAAGGTACGGCCCCTCTAAGTTCAATAAGCGGAACCATAGATATCAAAAATACTATCAGATAATGTATATTCATCAATAATTTCTCCTGTGATGTCACAATATATATAGGTAAATATTATTACGAAATACCAACCTACCACAACAACTCTATCACAAGAGCTGTCCTACATCAAGCCACTAAAAAATCCAGTTACTCTGTCAAACAGATTATCCTCATAATAACTGTCATACATAGCTTTTCTCATGCCCTTCGGATCATTGGTTATGATGGAATCCACATTAAGGATCATCATTTCCTCCAGCACGCTCGGATCATCAACTGTCCATGCGTAGACATCCTTCTTCTTCTCGTGGGCATTGGTAACAACCTCTGTATTAATATATCTGTACTTGATGCTGTACGCATCTGCCGCCTGAAGATTATAGAAATCTCCCATAGCCACAGCCATTACATATACCGTCTTAATATCAGGGTCTATCTTCTTGATCTTCTTGACAGACTTGTATTCAAGAGAAGTAACTACACAATTATCGTAATAATCATACTCAGCTATTAATTCAGCCACCTTCTCTTCCAGATTTACGTCAGTCTTGGCAGGCTTCAGCTCTATATTCATTTCTGCCCTGTCCCCTACAAGCTCTATAGCTTCTCTCAGAGTAGGGATCTTCTCTTCTGCAAAATCAGCCTTGTTATCACCCTTATAGCCCTTCGTAGGATGATATTCCAGAAGCTCTTCGTAAGTCAGCTTGCCAACCTTCTTGTTCTTACCACAGGTTCTCTTTATGCTCTCATCATGCATGACCACGATCTCGCCATCCTTAGTCTGCCTTACATCGAGCTCTATTACATCCGCACCATTCTCAATCGCCGCTTCAAAAGCCGCAAGAGTATTCTCCGGAGCATGCTTACAATCACCTCTGTGAGCTGTGATGGTAACCTTATCCATGTAGCCGGAATACAGATTTATTATCTGCATTTCTCGGAGCACGTAAAATGTAACGTTGGCTCCAATTGTCAGGAAAAGCACCAGCAAAACTGTAATTCGTAAGTTACGGCCTGTCTTCTTAGCATCAAATACATCTTCATCATCAATATTAGGTATGCTGGCATCCTCAGGCACCAGATCATAATATTTATTCGTAATAAATGCCATAAGAAATGGCAGTGACAGGATTGAATACATAACTGTCGCAACCATACTCATGGAATCAAACACAAATCTTGCGGTTTCCTTGAAACCAAACTGGTCAAAGAAGGACTCAAGGAAAGGACCTGAATAGTATCTGGATATCACATACGGGATCACAACAAGCATTAATATCCACATGATCATCCCTATAAAACAGTCAACCCTATTGCCCTTTATGATCTCATTATTTCTCTTTATCGAATCAATGAATCCCAGCTTCTCTTTAAAAAATATCTGGAACACAAACATGAAATTAAGCGACAATACAAATAATAACACAAGCAGTATCAAAAGAATTGTTATTACCACTTTGCTGTCCAGACTAAGAGTAACTGCCAAAAGCGGTCCTCTGATATGCAGGAACATAAGGATCAGATAGAGTATTCCCATTACAGGTGCAAAGAAAACTATAAATGGGATCATCAGCATATTTGAAGGCTTCAGTATCCTGATAGTATGCTTGAAGCCACGTCCGATCATAATGAAAGGATTAGTTTTCTTAACCCTGTTGGCTCTATCATAGCTTGCACTGAGACTGAATATATTCAGCGATATGATGAGTCCTATGAGTATCAGTCCCAAAAGCAGGAACAGATAAGTGAAAGGAGATGTAAAATACGCCTTTGCGTTCCCCTTGGAGAGATATTTCAGTCCCGCCGCCTTTATAGATGTATTAACTATAAAGTAATAAAGCGGAACAATAACTCCACAGGCAGCAACAAGATATATAATTTCATATATCACAGTATTCAGCAGATTAAATCTGAACATTCTGCTTGTATCCTTGAATGTCTTCATATATCTCCTCTATCCCATCTTTTCCGTAACTGGCCGCTACTTCTTATCCCCTGTAATAAACATTGCATCCCCAAAGCTGAAGAATCTATACTTCTCCTGAACCGCAGTCTCATACGCCTTCAGTACATTTTCCCTGTCATAAAACGCAGAGACAAGCATGATAAGAGTAGACTCTGGCAAATGGAAATTCGTGATAAGCCTGTCCACAAGCTTAAATTTATATCCCGGATATATGAATATATCCGTCCAGCCGCTGCAGGCCTTGATATTACCAGCTTCATCCATGGCTATACCCGCCACAGTTTCCAGTGTTCTGGTGCTGGTAGTACCCACAGCTATTATTTTACCACCATTTTGTCTTGTTGTATTGATTATTTCAGCAGTTTTTTCATCCAGCATATAGAATTCACTATGCATGTTATGATCTTCTATCTTGTCCACCTTAACAGGTCTGAAAGTGCCCAGGCCTACATGCAGAGTCAGTCTCGCGATATTTACACCTTTATCTTCAATCGCCTTCAGGAGTTCAGGAGTGAAATGTAATCCGGCCGTAGGTGCAGCCGCTGAGCCTGAATGAGTTGCATATACAGTCTGATACCTGTCTTTATCCTGAAGCTTATGGGTAATATATGGTGGAAGCGGCATCTCGCCAAGCTTATCAAGAACCTCTTCCCATATTCCTTCATAAGAAAACTTGATAAGTCTGTTGCCCTCTTCTACCACATCGATGACTTCTCCAGTTAGTAATCCATCACCAAAAAGAACTCTTGCCCCCGGTTTCATCTTCTTTCCAGGTTTTACAAGAGTCTCCCAAACATTATCCCCTTTATTCTTAAGAAGCAGCACCTCTATAGCTGCCCCTGTGCCTTCCTTCTCACCCAGAAGTCGAGCCGGTATTACCTTCGTATCATTTATAACAAGGCAGTCTCCGGGATTTAAGTAATCAATTATATCTTTAAATACTTTATGCTCTATCTCATCTGTATCTCTGTGAAGAACCATGAGCCGGGACTCGCTGCGTTTCTCCAGCGGGTCCTGGGCTATAAGTTCCTGAGGCAGATCATAATTAAAGTCTGATACGTCCATATCATCCTCCAATGATTTTAATACTCAAAGTTTATGCACGAATTTCGATTCCCATGTCAGAAAGCTTTCTGAGAATCTTATCTATACTTGGATTAACCTCTTCATCCTTAAGTGTATGGTCGATACTTCTGAAGGACAGTGAGAACGCAACGCTCTTCTTGCCCTCTCCGACCTGCTCACCTTCATATACATCGAAGAGCTCCAGCTTCTCCAGATACTGGCCGGCATTCTTGCGGATAACCTTCTCAATATCACCAACGTATGTATCCTTGTCACAAACCAGTGCCAGGTCACGTGTGGAAGCAGGGAACTTGGCAACGCCAGTATATTTGATATCAAACTTAGCAAGCATGGATACTACATCCATGTTGATGACTGCGATGTATACATCACCCTTGATATCATAGTTCTCTGCAGCTTCCGGATGGAGCTGACCCATATAACCCAGTGACAGCTTACCCTTTACTATGTCAGCCTGTCTGCCTGGATGCAGATATGGATAATTCTTTACTGGTACAAATTCTACGTCCTTCAGGAAGTTAAGCTTTCTGAAGAGTTCTTCAACAACTCCCTTAAGTGTGAAGAAATCGCCTTCGCCATACATTCCAAGTACAAGTCTCTCCTTCTCATCAGGAAGTTCTGTAACTGGAACTGCGTGTGGCAGATATACCTTGCCAAGCTCATAAAGCTTAACATTCTTATTTCTTCTATTAAAGTTAGTAGACAGTGATGTGATAAGTCCGTTAAGCGGAAGAGTTCTCATGATACTGAAATCCTCTCCAAGCGGATTGCTTATCTTAACTGCATTTCTCAGCTCTGAATCCTCAGGGATCAGAAGCTTGTCATATACCTTAGGGCTCTCGAAGCTGTAGCACATAGCCTGGGAGAATCCATTCTCCTCTGCAGTATCTCTTGCTATACGATTTATGCTCTCTTCATATGAGATTCCACCTATTCCTGCATTTACTGTAGGAAGAGTTGAAGGTATCTTGTCATAACCATAGAATCTGGCAACCTCTTCAGCCAGATCAGCCATACATCTCAGATCCTGTCTGAATGTAGGGATTGTAAGCTTGTTAGTCTCTTCATCATATTTCAGACCAATTCTGTCAAATATATGAAGCTGTGTTTCCTCTGATACATCAAGTCCGAGAAGCACGTTCATCTTTACAGGCTCGAAATCAAGTGTCCATGGCTTAACTGGTTCAGGATAAACATCAACTGCACCCTTTAATACCTCGCCGCAGCCCATCTCCTCGATAAGCTGGCATGCACGATTGATTGCCTCTTCTGCCAAGTTTGGATCCAGTCCCTTCTCAAACTTTCCTGCTGAATCAGTACGAAGTCCAAGTCTCCTCTCTGAGAGTCTTATATTTGTTCCATCGAAGCAGGCTGCCTCGAAGAGTAATGTCTTGATCTCATCTGTTACCATGGAGTTCTCACCACCCATGATACCTGCGATGGCAACTTCCTTCTCGCCGTCACATATCATAAGCACGTTGCTGTCCAGTTCTCTCTCAACGCCGTCCAGAGTAGTGAACTTATCGCCGTCCTCAGCACATTTTACTACTATCTTATTACCTGCAATGGTATCCAGGTCGAAAGCATGCATAGGCTGACCATACTCTTCCATTACATAGTTTGTGATATCAACCAGGTTGTTGATGGATCTGATGCCCTGGGAACGAAGTCTGTCCTGCATCCACTTAGGTGAAGGACCGATCTTGATATTCTTTACTACACGGCCGATATATCTCTTGCAGAGCTTTGGCTCGCGGATTTCAACTGATATATAATCTGAGCTGTTCTCTGCGCCCTCTTCCTTTACAACAACTTCAGGAGGAACGAAGTCCAGGTCAAATGTAGCGGCAGCCTCTCTTGCCATTCCTAAAATGGAGAAGCAGTCAACACGGTTGGATGTTATCTCATACTCAACATTTGTATCATCAAGGCCCAGAGCCTTAACTGCATCATCACCAGCCTTAACACCAGCATCCTCTGGGAAGATATAGATACCATCTTCCGGTGCATCCGGATAGAGTTCACGGGATGAACCAAGCTCTTCTATAGCGCACATCATTCCGTATGACTCAACGCCTCTCAGCTTGCCTGCCTTGATCTTGATGCCGTCCTTTGGAGGCTCACTTCCATCATGTCCATTCGCAACCTTGCCGCCGTCAAGAACTGTAGGAACTAAAGCTCCAACCTTAACATTTGGTGCACCTGTTACTATCTGTATAGGCTCATCTGCGCCAATATCCACCTGACATATAACAAGCTTGTCTGCATCTGGATGAGGATCAACGCTGAGGACCTTACCTACAACTATCTTCTCCAGATTCTTATCGTACTGATTGTAGTTCTCAACATGAGAACCTGACAGAGTTATTCTATCTACAAATTCCTGTGGTCCTACGTTCAGGTCAGGAACATATGCTTTTATCCACGAAATCGGGGTATTCATAATAATCAAATCTCCTTTCTATTCAAGCGAATCCGCTCTCTAAACTTAGAACTGCTCCAGAAAACGGATATCGTTCTCATACAGAAGTCTCATATCATCTATTTCATACTTGAGAAGAGTAATTCTCTCAAGTCCTATACCAAATGCAAATCCGGAATATACATCAGGATCTATGCCGCACATCTCAAGAACGTGAGGATGTACCATACCACAGCCCAGGATTTCAATCCAACCTGAACCCTTGCAGACTCCACAGCCCTTGCCACCACATTTGAAGCAGGTAACATCAACCTCAGCCGATGGCTCTGTAAATGGGAAGTGATGTGGTCTGAGTTTAGTCTTGGTCTTTGGTCCGAAGAAGTTTGTAGCAAACTGATCCAGAGTTCCCTTCAGGTCAGCCATTGTTACGTACTTTCCTACAACCAGTCCCTCTACCTGATGGAAGGATGGTGAATGTGTTGCATCAACCTCATCTGATCTGAAAACACGTCCTGGTGACAGGATCTTGATAGGAAGGTCGCCCTTCTCCATGATTCTAGCCTGTACAGATGATGTCTGAGTTCTGAGGAGGATATCCTTCGTAATGTAAAATGTATCCTGTTCGTCCTTTGCAGGATGATTCTCAGGAATGTTGAGGAGCTCGAAGTTGTATCTGTCATACTCAACCTCAGGGCCATCAACTATTTCATAACCCATACCGATGAATACTCTTTCCAGGTCCTCAAGAGCTATCTGATTAGGATGCTTATGTCCTCTTATTGTTTTAGTTCCAGGAAGAGTTACGTCTATAGTCTCTCTCTGAAGTCTTGCCGTAAGAAGCTCCTTCTTGATAGCTGCTCTCTTAGCTGCCATCTCTTCCTCAAGTTGTGCTCTTACTTCATTTACCATCTGACCAACCTTTGGTCTTTCTTCAGGGCTCAGGTCTTTCATAGACTTAAGCATCTGGGTAAGTTCACCCTTCTTTCCAAGAAATGCAACCTTGATCTCATCAAGGCTCTCATTGTTCCTGGACTCTGCAATTCTTCTTTCCGCTTCTTCTCTTATTTTCTGAAGCTTGTCGTTCATTTGAATTTCCTCCTAATATATTTATAACAACAATAACAACAAGAAAGTCCCATAGCATTACTGCTATGGGACGAATAATCTTATCCGCGGTACCAC
>JAEEGL013591114.1_pt1 | contig 24079 bp, 26 predicted proteins | sample 9134231 | NCBI WGS metagenome assembly JAEEGL01 (sample SAMN16246548, study PRJNA631951) | gut metagenome | biome: gut microbiome; feature: rumen; material: fiber-attached | host: Bos | place: Iran: Karaj | collected 2018-10
TAAGAGATATTGATATACTTAAAGAAATAAATTCCAAAAACAATGTAATAATTAAGTTTACGATAACAACTCCAAGTGATGAATTATCTAAAATAATAGAACCACATGTATGTAGTTCATCTAAAAGATTTAAAGCTATTAAAACTTTAACTGATAATGGAATATTTACTGGTATTATGATGAATCCAGTATTACCATTTATCACTGATAGTGAAGAAGATATAAAGAAATTAGTAAAACTAGCTCATGAAAGTGGAGCTAAGTTTATACAAACATTTATGGGGATGACTTTAAGAGAGAATCAAAGAGATTATTATTATGATAAATTAGATAAACACTTTAAAGGATTAAAAGAAAAATATATTAAGTATTATGGTAATAATTATAATTGTCCAGTACCTAATTACAAAAGACTTTATAAAGTATTTACCAATGAATGTGATAAATATGGAATACTATATAATATGAAAGATATTATAAAAGCTTATAAAAAAGAAATAAAAGATAATGAACAAATAAGATTGTTTTAGGTAATATATTGACTAATTATCAAATATAAATATAATAATTTTATGCCGATGGGAGTTTTTATGAAAAATAATGGTAGTTTAAAGGAAAGATATGATAATAAGTATTTAAAAGAGTATTTAAGATTAAAAGAGAAAAATGATAAGATTAAAGAAAAAAATATTACAAAAATTATTTCTTATTTAGAAAAAACTGGAATATTAACTGATGAATTTAAAAATAGTAAGTTTTATACAGATAACGCATTAGAAATAATATATCTAACTTTATTTGATAAATATGAATATTCAACAATAACTAAGATATTTGGTGTTGATGATCCTGAGTTTATTGATCAAGTTGATAATAGTTTTGATTATAAAAAAGATTTATACACATTACAATATAATGAAATAAGTGATAAAAATCATAATAGCATAGATTTTTATTTTCCAGGTTTTCATGCTAGATATAATGGCCAAATATTAAGAATTGATGATGACTATTATAATTCAATTAGATTCTATTTTGATGATAATAAATTAATGATTAAGAAATTTAAAATGTATACTGGTGATGAAATATATGCTATGATTGCTAGAAAATATAATATGGATTCTTTAATGAAATTTGCGCATAATTATAAAAATAATCCATCACGTGAGTATTTTGATAAATATTATCGTATTGTAGAAGATTATAATGATTTACATGAATTAGAAGAAGTTAAGAAAGTAAGATTTTTTAATGAATTATTAGCAAATTATGGAAAACTAGAAGAATATAATAATTCGAACTTTGGTCCACAAGAAAATAATTGTAATTATCAAGGTATTATTAATTATATTTATAATGATATTATGGGAATTACTGAAAAATTGGTAGTTATGGGAGATACTATAGAATTTGATGAGATTTGTAAAAAAGAAGGAAAGTCTTATCTAATGTATCCATATTCTTATATTACTGATGAACATGATAGAAAGATGATGGACCTTGATAAGTTAGGGTTTAAGATTACAAATAATACTTTTTTAATTACAGATGGAAATATTACTTATCAATATGAAATTGATGAGAATTATAGATTATTAGTTAATAATAATATAGTATATGGAAAGAAAGTAGCTACAGAAGAAGAAATAATTAATGCAATGCATAATATGTATGATGGATTAGCAATGTATCGCGAAAGAAGAGAACAAGATTCTTTTGAATCATATGAATTAGCTAAGACTATGAGAATAGGTATTGGGGTAAGTCATAAAAATAAAAGATAATGAACAAATAAGATTGTTTAAGATTTAGTAATTTTTAATAAAACATTATTGTAATAATGAATAGTTTGCCTAATATTTAAACGAAAAATTTTAGAGATGAAGGAGGTATACTCCTTTTTCTTTATTTTGAAAGGAGGTTGTTATGAACGGAATAATGGAAAAAAGAAGTAGTAAATATTGAAAACATGATTTATAAGATCGATGGAGTGAATGAGACATTATATTAATTTTAATATAAATTTATTGCCTAATAGAACCTTATTGTTAGAAGTAATAGAGTTATAAAAACAATTGAAAATAAGAGATTGTCTAATTCCTAGAATGTGTGATACAATATTATTGTATTTATAATAGAGAAACTATCAGTAAGGAGATAATAAAATGAGAGATGGACAAAAAGCAGGAGAACGTGTAATGTATACTGATTTTGATGATCAGTATTTAGCAGTAGATAAACATGGTATGCCAGGTGGATATGGTAAACCAAGAGATGATATGTATACTGACTTTGATCCAGCATATAAAGCAGTAGATAAGCATGGTATGCCAAGTGGATATGGTGATCCACATGCAGGAACATATACTGATTTTGATGATGCATATAAGGCAATAGACAAACACGGAATGCCAGGAGGATATGGTAATCCTGGTCGTACATTCCATACTGAGTTTGACCAAGAATATTTAGATGTAGATCGTCATGGAATACCAGGTGGATGGGCTAACCCAGATCAAGAAGCATTTCAAACGGATGATGATAAAGTCATAGAATTTTGTAAGGATATTGTTGATGCATCACATGTTACTGAAAATGGAATTGAACAATTAGCAAAATTATCTGATATTCAAGTAAAAAAAGTTATTGAATTAAGACATATGAAAACAGCAAGAAGAATTGCTAAAAGAGATACTTCTGGTATAGAACATCAAATCTTCTTGGATATAGCTATAATTCATAGAATGGTTTTATGTCACAAAAATTTATATGATAAAGATATTAATATTTCTTATTTAATAGGTGAAGAATATACTGACATTTTAGGTGTATTAGATAGTTATGAACAGTTATTATCTAACAATAGAATAAATGGTAAAGAAACACTGTTAAATTTAATTGAACAAATAAGAGAAAATATCAAAAATATTATTAATGAAATTGATGATGGAGATAGACAAAAATAAATAAGATAAAAAAAAGAAACGCTTTTGTTGCGTTTTTTTTATGTTTGTGTTATTATATTCACTTGTCGAAGAGGAGAGAGTATATGATAATACCAAAAGATTGGGAATATAATACTGATAAAGAAATATCACGTGATGAGTATGAGGTTATAAATAAATTTTTAGAACAATATAGAGATAAAGATTATATTATAGCTGATAAACATAGAGTGAATAATATGACAGTTCCATTTGAAAATGAACGAGTAGTATTTAAATCTAAAGATGAATTTTGGAAATGTGCGGATTTTCAAAAAAGAATAATATATAAAGATATACCTTATGTAGTATATTTAGGTTTATGGCGTACTAATCCACAAAAAGATGAGCCAAAGTGTTTAACTATGAGAGAGTTTTACATCTTAACACCAGGTAAACAACATATGTTATCACTTTCAACAAATGATTTACTTGGAAGAAAAATAATCTATAATATAGTAGATGTTTTTGATGAAAAGAAGATTATCTCACCAGAAGAAGCATATTGTAAAAGAATGTATACTAATAGACCATTACAAGACTTTATCAATAATCATGAATGGAATAAAATTATTGAAGGTGTTGATCAAATTCCAAGTCTTGCAAATGCATTATTTATAATGGGTGAACCATCGACTAGCAATCGAATATTTGATGTAAATTTTGGAACAATATTGTATCAATTAATAACATATCGAAAAGAACACGAAGATGAATTATCATATGATGATTTATTTAACCTTGATATAGCGATAGAAAAATTAAAAAACACTGAATTATTAAAAGTTAATCTTCTTGATGATACTGGAGTTTCAAAAATGTGGCCAACTAACTCTATCTTATTAGATTGCTATTATAATAGTAGTCAAATGCGTAAATCAGAACAATTTAGTGTTGATAATGGAGAATTAGTTGAAGAAGAAAAGTGTTTAACTAAAGTTTTAGAGGGATTATCAAAATAATAAGTAAAATAGTGATTAGTTAATTGCAATCACTATTTTTTTTGTTTTATAATAAATAACTTGTGAGGGTTTATATGGAATTTGAAAAAGAAATAAGGTTATTAGCTAATGAAATACGTGATAAAGTAATTAACTTTGTTAACGATAATAAAGGAAATGATGATATATTTTATGAACGTGCGTTTTTAAAATTAAATAATGGAAAGCAAATAATATATAGTTTTGATAATGAAACTGTTTCTATAACTAAAAAAAATGTGGAAGGGTATAGTTCATTTTTTTCATATGAATTAGAGATTGAAGAGGATGATATATCTTATTGGTATTATAATAATTTATATAATTTGTCAGATAGAAATAGATTTACAGATAAGGGTAAAAATAATATTAGGAATTATCTTAGAGAATTAAACGAATTAGTAGATAACATGTCATACAATAGAGAAAAAACAGAGCGTTCAGATATTTTTAAAGATGATGTATTTAATGTATTTAGTAATTATATGCATATAAAAGAAATAAATAAAATGAAAGAAGAAAAAAAGGAAGTGTTACCAGCAGTAGAAGTAGCAGTTAATTGGTGGGCTAATGAAATAACTGCTGATATGCGAGGTGGTTCTTTAGGAGAAGATGATGACAGTAAAATTTCAATGACTGTATTAGATATGTTATATCCTAAAACACCAATAACTGAAGAACAAATAACTAAATTTAAAGAAAGTTTAACAAAAAAACTAATGGATACAATATATGAATATGATGGTGAAGTAGTCCAAATGAGATGTGATTATGGACCATGTAGATTATTATATGAAGCTATGAAAGAATCAGGTATAAGTCCATTAAGAGCTCCATTTAAAACAGAATTATATATAAGAGCATATTGTGTTGGTGTTATAGAAGATTATGGTGGCAAAGATATAATGCTATTTGATAGTACTACTAAAGAAGATATTGAAAAGGTTAAAGAAATATATTGTCATGATTATAATATTGAATTAGATGATGTAAAAAGATTAACCAAAGAAAGAAAGTTATAATTCTTTCTTTTTTTATGTTATAATTATGTTTGATTAAGGAGAGAAAATGATTGATTTACAAAAAGCAAGAATAGCGTTTAAAGAATATATTAATAGTTATGATAATCAAAATGATCCTGGATTTAATTTAAAAGTAGTTCATACATATTATGTAGTTGATAATGCTATAATGATTGCTAAGAAATTAAATTTATCTCAGGAAGATATTGAATTAGCTAGTTTAATAGCTTTGTTACATGACTTAGGTAGATTTGATGAATTAAAGAATTTACAAAGATTTGATAGTGTTGGTAATGATCATGCTATGTTTGCATCTAAAATATTGTTTGAAGATGGTCTTATAAGTAATTTTATTGATACTGATAAATATAATAATATAATCAAAAAAGCAATTGAAAATCATAGTAAAAAAAGTATTGAACTAGGTCTTAATGATAAAGAAATGTTACATGCAAAAATAATTAGAGATGCAGATAAATTAGATAATTATCGAGTTAAAGTTGAAGAAGAAGTAGAAAATATATTTCCTAAAATAGTTAATAGTAATAAAGATTTAGAAGATAGTCTTATTTCTGATAGTGTATATAATTCAGTTATGAATGAAGAATGTGTTGATATTAAAGATAGAGTTTATCCACTTGATTATTGGATTTGTATATTAGCTTTTACATTTGATATTAATTTTAAAGAAACTTTATTAATAATTAAAGAAAATAATTATATTGATAAATTAGTAGATAGATTTACTTATACATATAGTAAAGATAAAATGAATATAATACGTAATGTAATAAATAATTATATTGATAAACACATTTAATTAGTTTATAATAATTATTCGTTTGGAGGGTTTTATGAGAGATGTATCTTGTGGTATAGTAAATAAAGATGATAAAGTATTAATGGTAAAAAGAGCTAAAAAAGAGGGAGACTTATTATGGGTATTCCCAGGGGGAAAAATAGAAGATGGTGAAACCAGTGAGGAAGCTTGTACTAGAGAAGTTTATGAAGAAACAGGTTTAAATGTTTCAGTAATAGGTCTTATTGGTGAAAGAGTTCATCCAAATACTGGTGTTAAAATATTCTATTATTTATGTCAATATGAAAGTGGAGAAATAAGAATATTAGATGAAAATGAAATATTAGAAATAGTTTTTAAAACTAAAGAAGAGTTTGAAAGAGATGTTAAAACTGATATTTTTGAACCAGTAAAAAAATATATCTTAAAAAATATAAAATAATTATAGAAAGGGAATAGTATGTTAGAAAAATATATTAGTGAATTAAAGCCATTCGTAATGGAATTATTTAAAGATGATTCTAGTGGACATGATATAAGTCATTTAACTAGGACAATGAATACAGCATTGTATCTTCAAGAAAAAGAAGGTGGAGATAGAATAATTATTGGTATTTCTGCTTTCTTACATGATATTCATCGCCTTATGCAAAATGAAACAGGAGTATTTGTTTCTCCACGTGACTCTATTCCTAAAGTAAAAAGTATGTTATCTCATATTGATTTAACTGATGAACAAATTAATAAAATATGTTATTGTATTGAATATCATGAAGAATATAATTGGAATGGTAATAACGTTGATGATATTAATACTTTAATATTGCAAGATGCTGATAATTTAGATGCAATTGGTGCAATTGGTATAGGTAGAACATTTTATTATGGTGGTGCACATAATGTACTTATGTATGATGAAACTGTTCCAATAAATGAAAAGAATGATTATAGTGAAGCAGGTGGAGATGATCCATCAACTATTCATCACTTTTATCATAAGTTATTAAAACTAGGTGATAATATGAATACTAAAACAGCTAGAGAAATAGCTTATAAAAGAACAGAATATATGAGAAATTTTGTTAGTGAATTCTTAAATGAATGGAATGCTAATATTAAATAGACAATAGATTTACTTCTTATTGTCTTTTTTTATAGATTTTTTTATATTGATATGCTATTATTAAAATAGAGGTGTAGTTAAAATGGCAATTATGATGAATGATGAGATGACTTTTGAAGAATATTTTGCAAATATGAGAAAAAATGATTTGAAAGAATTAGGTCTTCCAGATACAGCAACTGATGAAGAAATTAGATTAGAAAGAACAAGAGTAGAATTTATTAAGAAATTAAAAGGTAAAGTACCAGATAATGCAACATGGGATGATTTATATGCTTTTGTTACATCACTTAATACTCCATATCTAGAACCAGCTATGAAAGCAACAGAATGGTGGGTAAAAGTATTAACTTTTGATCCAACTGATCCTCTAATAACTGATTATATAGGTGAAAGTAAGTATGATTTTGAATTAGCAATGTTACAAAAAAGTTATGGTGGATTACCAAAAGAAAAAGAAATGATGTTTAGAACTCTTTTAATATTTGATATTATAGTAGCTATAGGTGTATTAGAGAAAAAGAATGAAAGATTAATAGCAGCTGGTTATAAAGAAGATACTCTTAATCATGAGATATATGTAAGAACTGATTATGGACCAACTGAATTATTAGAAGAAGTAAGAAGAAAAACTGATTTATATGAAGGAATATTCCCAGTAAAAACAAATGTAACAGTAACAAAAGATAAGGTTATTGTAAATCGTAAGGTAATATACGAAAGAGAAAGTGATCAAAAAAGTTTATAAAATTAACCCTGTTTAAAGCAGGGTTATTTATAATTAGGAAGGATATTATGGATAAACAAATTAAAGTAGGAATTGGAGTAATGATTCTTGATGGTAATAAAATATTATTAGGACATCGTTCTAAAAATAAAAAAGATACTGGTGGAATATATGAAGTTGATTGTTGGACTGTACCAGGTGGTAAACAAGAATTTAATGAAACAATTTTTGAAGGAGCAAAACGAGAAGTTAAAGAAGAAACTAATTTAGATATTGATGAATTAGAATTATTTGGTGCAGCTGATGATATAAGTACTGATAGACATTATATAACTATGCATGTAATAGCAAAAAAATATCGTGGTGAATTAAAAGTAATGGAACCAGATAAAGAAGATGAATGGGAATGGTTTGATTTAAATAATTTACCTGATAAAATATATACACCATCTAAGAAATTTATTGATGCATATTTAAATAAAAAATTATAATGGAGTTATTATGAGAGAAATTGATTTAGAAAATTGGTATCGTTATAAACAATATAAATGGTTTAGTAAATTTAGTAATTCTACTTATGGAATGAATGTAGAATTGGATGTAACTGATTTAGTTAAATATGTAAAAGAAAATAGTAAATCTTTCTTTGTGTGTTTCTTGTATATTTTATTAAAGGGACTTAATTCAGTTGATGAAATGAGAATAAGATATGTTAATGGTAAAGTAATGATGTTTGATGATATTAATCCAGCTTATACAGTAATGACAGAAGCTAATACTTTTGAAAATGTAACTAGTGTTAATTATCATGATTTTAATAAATTTTATGAAGAAACTAAAAAAGATGTTGAAAATGCAAAACATCAAACGAAAGTAAAAGAATCATATAATGAAGGTAGAACATTTGATGAATATTACATTACTTGTACACCATGGATTAATTTTAGTAGTCTAACTCATCCAATACCAGATGATAAATCTTCTCAAGTAGTACCAAGAGTATGTTTTGGTAAATATCACTTAGTTGATGATAGATATAAAATGATGTTAAATATTACAGTTAGTCATGAATTTGTAGATGGTTATCCATTATCACAAGTTTTTAATAATATTCAAAAATATCTTGATGATATAAATAATGTTTTAAAATAGGAGTTGTATGAAAAAGAATATTAAGTATGATGTAAATATTGATTTGGCTAACGAGACTAAAAAAGCAATGGCAAAAGCTTTAGAAACTAGTGATAAAAGAGTACTAAATAAAATAGGGGCATTCTCTTCACTTTATGATATTAAGTTTAAAGAATATAAAGATCCAGTTTTAGTATTAAAAACTGAAGAACCAGGTTCTAAACAATTATTAGCAGCAGAATATGATAAAATAGAAAATGTTTCTTATGATATGATTAATCATTTAATTAATGATTGTATTGTTATGGGAGCAAAACCTTTAACTGTTCAAGATGCTATTATTTGTGGAAAAATGGATAAAGATATTGTTAATAGAATTGTTAAAACAGTAGCTGATGCATGTAAAAGGCAAGGTTGTGTATTAACTGGTGGAGAAACTAGTGAACAACCTGGTGTATTAAAAAAAGGAACATATATCTTAACATCAAGTATTGTTGGAATAGTTGATAAAAGTAAAATAATTGATGGATCTAAAATAAAAGAAGGGGATGTAGTTATTTCTCTTGAGTCTAGTGGTATTCATACCAATGGTTATACACTTGTTCGTAAAATAATGAAAAAGTATCCTAGTATTTTAAAAGAAAAAATAAATAATAAAAGTTTTATTGATGTAATACTTGAACCACATAGATGTTATTATAATTCATTAAAAGATTTGTTTGATAAAAATTGGATAACAGGACTTGCTCATATAACTGGTGGTGGAATATGTGAGAATTTAAATAGAATACTTCCTAGTAATTTAAATGCTAATATTGATGCATCAAAATACCAAATACTTGATATTTTTAAACTATTAAAAAAGACAGCTAATATCTCGGAAAAAGAAATGATAAGAACATTTAATTTAGGTGTTGGTTTAACTGTTGTTTGTAAAAACGAATATGTAAAAGATATTATAAAACATATGAAATCTTACAAAATAAAAGCTTATGAAATAGGTAAGATAGTTAAAGGTAATAAAGAAGTAATAGTAACTGGTAATTTTAATTGGGAAATGAAATAAAATATTGTGATATAATTGATATAGGAGAAAAATATGAAAAATAAGAAAAATAATACTAAGAATAATGATAAGTTTAATGTAGTAGTTGATCTATTAAAAGGTGGTAAAGAAAGTTTCGATAATGTAGTTAATAAAAGTGATATTGTAGGTACTGTTACAAAAGGTGGTGTTTCAGCAGTTCATAATGTTGCAGAAGAAGGAAGTAATGTACTTAAGAAAGTTGCTGAAACAGGAGGTAATGTACTTAATAAAGTTACAGAAACTGGTGGTAATGTAGCTAATAAGATAGTTGAAAAAAGTACAGGTTTAGTTTCTAAAAAAATGGAACTTGATGAAAAAGATTGGCAAGAAAAAGCAAATAAGAAAATGGAAATGGAAGAGTTAAAACAAAATAGAAAAAGTTTTGCTCAAAAAATGTATGAAGCTAAAATCGAAAGAGAACAAATGAAATTACAAGAAGAAAATAAAAGAAAAGAATTAGAGTTAGAAGAAAAGAGATTACAAGAAAAAGAAAAGAATAATGAACTAATTAGAATTATTATTTTAATTGTAACTATTTGTATTGCAATTGTTGCTTTATATTTTGTTTTTAAATAAGGTATAAAATGAAACATGAAATGAAATTAAATAATGAACCATTTATTAATATAAAGAATGGTACTAAAACTATTGAATTAAGACTTAATGATGAAAAAAGAAGATTACTAAAAGTAAATGATTTGATAGAATTTACTAATCGAGAAACTAATGAAAAATTAACTGTTTTAATAAAAGAATTACATCATTATTCATCATTTGAAGAATTATATAAACATTTTGATAAAGTATCACTTGGTTATAAAGAAAATGAAATAGCTAATCCAATTGATATGGAAAAGTATTATAGTAAAGAAGAACAAGAAAAATATGGTGTTTTAGGTATTGAGGTTAGTTTAATTATTGACTGTTAATAATCCCTGTGTTAGAATAAAAAGCATTCAGGGAGGATTTATGGATGCAAATCACAACTTATTAGAAGCAGATTATTATAATGACTTAACAGATTATGAAAAAGCTGTCTTAGGAAAATTTGATGAATTATTAAAACGTACTTATTGTAGTAATAGTGTTTACTATAGTGAACATTCACATGATGTAGGCGGATATTGTATAGTAAAGAAAGATGGAGTATGGAAATCATATATCTATGAAAGAGGACAAGCTATTGGTATTAGAGAATATACTGATGTATATGAATTAGTAGTGGACTTGTTTGATGGCCTAGATTATAATAGTACTATTTATTGTATTGATAATTTTCCTAAGAAAGAAGAATTTACAGACAGAACAAAATAAAAAACTGAATATATCAGTTTTTTTTATGATATAATTCATGTAAAGAGGTCGTTATGGAATTAAGAGATTATAAAGATAGTGATGCAAAAATAATTTTAACTTGGACAACTAATGAAAGAGAATTTAGATTATGGAGCGCAGACAGATATGGTGATTATCCTATTACCGAAAATGATATAAATAATAATTATAAAGAGTGTAGTAAAGATGGTTTTTATCCATTAACTATGATTGATGATAATGTTATAATTGGGCACTTGATATTAAGAAATCCAACTAGTGATAAAAGTATTATTAGAATGGGTTTTGTTATTGTAGATAATAAAATACGTGGACGTGGTTATGGTAAAAAGATTCTTGAATTAGCTATTCAATATGCAAGAGAAAAATTACATGCAAAAGAAATAAATCTAGGTGTTTTTACTTGTAATGAAAGTGCATTAAAATGTTATGAAAGATCTGGTTTTGAAATAGTAGATATCGAAAAGAATGCCTACAAGTTCCATGAAGAAAATTGGGATTGTGCAGAAATGGTATTAAGAAAATAAAATTGATAATATTAATTATGTATGATAGAATACTATTGATTTAAAGAGGTGTTGTTATGGAATTATGGGATTTATATGATAAGGATAGAAATCTTACCGGTAAAACTCATCAAAGAGGTACATGGATAGAAGATGGATATTATCATTTAGCAGTTCATGTATGGATAAAAAATAAAGAAGGGAAATACTTAATTTCAAGAAGAGATAAAACAAGAGAAGCGTATCCACTTATGTTAGAGTGTCCTGGTGGTTCAGTTCTTGCTGGTGAAACATCCATTGAAGGGGCAATAAGAGAAACTAAAGAAGAAGTTGGTATTGATTTAACTGATATACCTGGTAGAATAATTTATACAAAAACAAGAGAAAGTTTTCATGATATGATGGATGCATGGTTATTTAACTATGATGGTGAAGTAGATTTAAGTAAAGCAACAACTAATGAAGTATGTGAAGTAATGTGGATGACTAAAGATGAAATAAAAGATTCTTTAAATAAGAATGAATTTGTACCAACACTTAAATATATTTTAGAAATAGGTGACGAATAATGAATTATAAAATATTTAATGAAGTATATGAATCTAATAAGGAACTAGATCAAATGTTTGATGATCATTTTATAGATCCAGATATGTATAAAAAGAATCAATTAGAATTATTAGTTGAAATAGGTGAATTAGCTAACGAAACAAGATATTTTAAATATTGGTCTAATAAACCTATTGATATTACTTTAGTTAAAGGTGAATATGCAGATTGTATAATAATGACACTATATTTCTTCAATAAAATGAATATTAGTTTAGAAGAAAAGTTTAATGAAGTAGATGATTATGATAAAGTAGAGATATTTGCAAGACTATATAAATTAGCTAGTGAATTTTATTATAATAATGATAAAGATATTATTAAAGAAATCTTTGTTACATTAATTAAATTAGGTTATTTAATTGGTTTCAATAATGACGATATTATTGATGCATGTTTAACTAAAATAAATAAAAATAAAAGTTATTATTAGGAGAAGTTATGAGATTACCGAAAGAATATATAATTGTTGAAATAATACCAAGTCATTCTAATAGTAAATTTGGTTTTATTGTTCAATTACAAGCTTTAAAAATAAAAGAAGATAAAATAATTGATCGACTTGATTTAAGAGTTAATGAAGATTTAATAAATAATCAAGATTTAATTAATATGATAAGTTATGATGAAGAAATGTTTACCTATGTCAATGATAAAGAAGATATCTTAAAAGATTTTATTAAGTTTATTGGTAAAGATAAACTACTTATTATCGATAATTATTATACTTTAGATTATTTATCTAAAATAAAAAATAAAAAAGAATCAGTTTTTAAATATTTAAACTTAGAATTATCAGATGATGTATTTGATAAAATAATAAAGAAATATAAACTAGAACCAAGTAATCATCTAGTAGACTTATTATATGAAGCAATTATTTTTGAAAAAGAAAGTAAATAGTATACTCGTTATACTATTTTTGTTATAATTAAAAAGGTGATAGTTATGTTTAAGTTTTTAGAAGATAATTTATTAATCATTACCCCTAATTCTTATAAATTAGCTATTTTAAAATACTTAAATGATAATAAACTAATATTTAATATTAAGTTTATGACAAAGAATGAGTATTTAAAAAGTATTAAATTTGATTATGGAATAGATACAATTCATTACTTGGTTAATAAGAATATGAAAGTAGATAATGCAATAACTATTCTTAATAATTTATATTATATTGAAGATAAAAAATATCATAATGAAAAACTTGATTATTTAGTTAATATTAAAAAAGAGTTAGATGATAATAACTTACTTATTTATGATAAGTTATTTAATAAAATATTAAAAAGAAGAAAAGTAATAGTTTATGGCTATGGTAAACTAAATTCTTTTGATAAATTATTATTTTCTAATGCAACTATTATTCCATATGAAGAGATTGATAAGAAATATGAAATATATCACTTTGATGGTATTAAAGATGAAGTAGAATTTGTATTTCAAAAGATAAGTGATTTGTTAAAAGAAGGAAATGATATAAATAATATTTCTTTATTAAATATTGATAGTGAATATTTTCCATATATTAAGTTAATGGAAAAGTTTTATGATATAAAAATAGATTTAGATAATTCTGATAGTTTAATGGGTACTATTATAGGTAAAAAGTTTATTGAATTAATTGAAAGTAATAAATCACCAAAAGAAATAATTGAATTATTAAAAGAATATGAAGAGACTAATGAATATAATAGTATAGTTAATTTATTAAATAAGTATAGTGGCTATAATTTATTAGATTATATAAATGAAATAAGATATGAATTATTAAATAAGAAAATTGGCAAGACTAGGTTTAATAATGTAGTTAAAGTTAAAAATATATTTGATTATATAAGTGATAATGAATATGTTTTCTTAATGAACTTTAATAATTCTTCTGTTCCAAAACTTAAAATGGATACTGATTATATAACTGATGATATAAGTGATTTAGTTAATTGTGATAAAACTGATGATGAGAATGAATTAATAAAAGCAAATACACTTAATTATTTATCTAGTATAAAAAATATAGTTATTTCTTATAAAGATACGTCACCATTTAATAAATATAATCCATCAATATTACTTGATTATATGGATTATGAAATAAAAGAATATGAAAGAAGTTTAAATTATAGTGAAATGGCTAATAGATCACTTTATACAATGTATTTAGATGATTTAGTTAAATATGGTATTAAAAATAAAGATATTGATTTATTATATTCAAATTATGATAAGAATAATTATTTGTCATATGATAATAAATATACAGGAATTAATAAAGATAAGTTATTAGAATATTTAAATAATGAATTAACACTATCTTATAGTAGTATAGATAATTACTATAAATGTGGTTTTAAATACTATTTAAGTAATATTTTAAAAATAGATGAATTTGAAGAAACTTTCTACACAATTATTGGTAGTTTATTTCATTATGTCTTAAGTAAGATGAATGAAAATGACTTTGATTTGGAATATGAATATAATAACTATCTTAAGGACAAAGAATTTAATAATAAAGAAAAGTTTTTCTTAGATAAATTAAAAAATGATTTAAAGTTTATTATTGATTCAATTCATAAACATCAATTTATATCAGGTTTTACTAATATGTTATATGAACAAAAAATAGATATTAAATTAATGGATAGTCCATATGTTCATTTTAAAGGTTTTGTTGATAAAATAATGTATCAAGAAAAAGATGATAGTACATTAGTAAGTATTATTGATTATAAAACTGGTAATACAGATATTAATATAAAAAATCTTAAATTTGGTTTATCAATGCAATTACCAATATATTTATATTTAGTAAATAATTCTAATATCTTAAAAAATATTAAATTCACAGGTTTTTATTTACAACATATTTTAAATGTTGATCTAAAGAAAGGTTCTAAAAAGACAAGAGAAGAGGCTAACTATGATAATTTAAAATTACTAGGTTATTCTACCAGTGATTTAAATAGACTAAGTATTTTTGATTCAACATATGAAAACAGTGAAATGATTCGTAGTATGAAATTAAATAACGATGGTAGTTTCAGTAGATATGCAAATACACTTTCCGATGAAGAAATAAATGAAGTATTAGAATTAACTCATGAAAGAATAATAAATGCTATGAATAATATCTTAGAAGGTAACTTTGATATTAATCCAAAACTACTTAATAATAAAAATGTATCTTGTGAATATTGTAAGTTTAAAGATATATGTTATCATGATGAAAATAATAATGTTTATTTAGAAAATGGAGGTGATGATAATGCCTAAGTGGACTAATGAACAATTAGAAGCTATTAACTTAGATGGTGAAAATATCATAGTATCAGCTGGTGCAGGTAGTGGTAAAACAGCTGTACTTACAACCCGTGTTATAAGAAAATTAGAAAGTGGTGTTTCAATATCTAAACTACTTATACTTACTTTTACTAATTTAGCAGCTAATGAAATGAAAATAAGAATTAGAAAAGAAATAAAAAAGAAAATAGAATTAAATGATGAACTTAAAAAAATAGATAGTAGTTATATTACTACTTTTGATAGTTTTTCATTATCTTTAGTTAAGAAATATCATTACTTATTAAATATTAAAAAGAATGTTAATATTATTGAAAGTAATTTATTAAATATTAAAACCAATGAATTCCTAGATGAAATAATGGAAGAAGAATATCAAAATAGATGTGATGATTTTACTAAATTAATTAATGATTTTTGTGTTAAAGATGATAGTGAAATTAAAAAGACTATTTTAAATATTTCTAATTCCCTAAATATGAAATATGATAAAGAAGATTATTTAAATAGTTATATAAATAATTATTTTAATAGTGACTTTATAAATAATAATATTAATAAATATTTAGGATCATTAAAAAATATTATTCATGAAATAGATATAGATTTAACTAAATTATCTAATGAAATAGATATTGATTATTATAGTAAGTTAAGTGAGATTATTCTACCAGTAATTAATAGTAGTAATTATGATGAAATAAAGAAAAGTTTATTATTTGATAAATTACCTAATTTACCAAGAGGAACATCTGATGTAGCTAAATCATATAAAGAAAAGATTAATGATAATATTAAGAAATTAAGAGAATTAACGAAGTATGATAGTATTAATGAATTAGAAAAGACTATTAATATAACTAAACCATATATTGAAACTATTATTAGAATAATTAATAAACTAGATAAAAAGATAAATGATTATAAGTATCTTAATGATTTATATGACTTTATTGATATATGTAAATTAGCTATTAAGATAGTTAAAGAAAATGAAAGTATTCGTGAAGAAATAAAGAATTCATTTAATGAAATAATGGTTGATGAATATCAAGATACATCTGATTTACAAGAAGAGTTTATTAATTTAATTAGTAATAATAATGTCTATGTAGTTGGTGATGTAAAACAATCAATTTATCGTTTTAGAAATGCTAACCCAGATATTTTTAGAAATAAATATAATTTATATAGTAAAGGTGTTAATGGTAAAAAGATTGATTTATTAAAAAACTTTAGATCTAGGTCTGAAGTACTTGATAATATTAATTTAATATTTAACTTTATTATGAATGAATTAATTGGTGGAGCAGAGTATGTAAAAGAACATCAAATGATACCAGGTAATATTACTTATGATAATGAAGGTAAGACTAATCAAAATAATAATCTAGATATTATGATATATGATTATGATAAAGAATTAGGTTTTAATAAAGAAGAAATAGAATCATTTATCATAGCTAATGATATTATTGATAAAGTTAAAAATCATTACCAAGTATTTGATAAAGATTTAAATAAACTAAGAGATGTTAAGTATAGTGATTTTTCAATATTAATAGATCGTGGTAGTAGTTTTAATACTTTTAAGAAAGTATTCTTATATAAACAAATTCCACTAAGTATTTATAAAGATGAATATTTAAATGATAGTCCATTATTCTTAGTAATTAGAAATATCTTTAAGTTAATTAATTTATCTGATGAAAAAATAAATAATAAAGAAATAGAATATTGTTATTTATCTATTGGTAGAAGTTTCTTATGTAATACTTTAGATAATGAATTATTTAATGTTATCAGAAATAATGATTATCAAAATACACCTATTTTTGAAAAGATAAATAGAATAGTTAATAATATTTCTAGTAAATCTATTAGTATGATTTTAGATGAAATAATTAATGAGTTTGATATTTATGAAAAACTAAGAAATATACCTGATATTTATAATAACTATATTAAATTAGATTATTTATATAGTTTATCTGATAATTTAAATAAAATGGGTTATACTTATAAAGATTTTGATAAGTATTTAGAAAATATCTTAGAAAGTGATAATGATATTAGATTTAGTGTTAATAAGATAGATGGTGAAAGTGTTAAGATAATGACTATTCATGCATCCAAGGGACTAGAGTTTCCTATCTGTTATTTTCCAGGTCTTTATAAATCATTTAATGATCAAGATATTAAATCAAGAATAATCTTTAATAATATCTTAGGTATTATAACACCATATTATGATGAAGGACTTGATAATACATTCTATCAAGAATTATATAAAAATAATTATTATCAAGATGAGATTAGTGAAAAGATTAGATTATTCTATGTTGCGCTTACTCGTGTTAAAGAGAAAATGATTTTTGTAATGCCAAATGAAGAATCTTTTGAAGAATATGAAAATGATTTAGTCATGGATAGTATTAGAATGAAATATCGATCATTTTCTGATATAGTTAATTCTATTAAATCTAAGTTAACTGATTATATTAAAGGTGTTAATATCGAAAGTCTTAATTTAACAAAAGATTATAATTTAATTAATAGTAAGAATCTATTTGATAACTTAGAAAAGATAGATAAAAAAATAGAAATAACTAATATTCCTAAAGTAGAAAGTGATATTGTTGAAGAAAGTCATTTCTCTAAAAGTAGTAATAAAATATTTACTAAAGAAGAAAAAGATAAAATGGAATTTGGTACTAAAATCCATTATTACTTAGAAACACTTGATTTACATAATCCAGATTTATCTGATATTGATAATGAGTATAAAGAGAAGATTAATGATTTCTTAAATTGTGATTTATTAAAAAATATAAAAGAAGCTAAAGTATACCAAGAATATGAATTTATAGATGAGACAGATACTGAAGAAAAATATGGAGTTATTGATTTAATGTTAGAGTATGATAATCATATTGATATTATTGATTATAAATTAAAGAATATTCTTGATGAAGCTTATGCAAAACAATTAAATGGTTATCGTGATTATATTAAAAAGATAACTGGTAAAGATGTTAATATTTACTTATATTCAATAATTGATTCTAAATATAATAAGTTGTAAATCATGCGTAAACATATTGTGTAAAGTATGTAAACTAAAAAGAGTCGTTTGACTCTTTTAATTTACAAAAAAAAGAAATAATTAATTATTCCTCGTTTTCTTTAATATCTTTTCTATATTTCTTAGCTTCTCTTGCAGTCACTTTAACTTTTGTTCCATCACTTAATGTTACATTTTGTAGATTTAATTTTTGAGTATGTTTAGTTGCATTAAGTGCATGACTTCTACGATTACCGAATAATGGTTTTTTGCTAGTCGCTTTAATTGCCATACTATCCCTCCTTTAATGGGTCATTTCCAAGTAATAACTTTATCATATTATTTACTTTAAGTCAAATAAAATATAGTAAAAAAGTGTGTTTTATTATATAATTTTATTATAAGAGGTAGATATGCAACGATATTTTAGTAATTTAGTTAGTGATAATTGTTATTTATTAAGTAATGATGATAATTATCATATTAAGAAAGTTATGAGAATGAATATAGGAGATAAAATAGAGATAGTTGATAATAAAAAACTATTTATTTGTGAAATAATATCTCTTGATCCTGTAAAAGCTAAAGTAATTGAAACTATTAATGAAAATAATGAAAATGATAAAAAAATAATACTTGTTCAAAGCTTAGTTAATGAAACGAAAATGGATTATGTATTACAAAAAGGTACTGAACTTGGTGTTAACGAGTTTTATGCATTTAAATCTCATAATTGTGTTATTAAAGAGAATGAAAAAAGTAATAAGAAAATAGTTAGGTGGCAAAAAATTGTCAAGGAAGCTTCTGAACAATCAAAAAGAAATATTATACCAAAAGTTTGTGATATCGTTGATATTGCTACGTTATGTAAAATAGCAGCTGATGTAAAACTATTGTTAACTGTTCGAGAAATGTCAAAAAATATTAAAAACATCTTAAAAGAATTAAAAAATTATGATACACTTATTATAGTGGTAGGACCTGAGGGTGGATTTACTTCACAAGAAGAAGAAACTCTTATTAAAAATGGTTTTATTAGTACCAGTTTAGGTAAAAGAGTTTTAAGAACTGAAACAGCTGGTATGGTAGCTATATCAATGATTAATTATGAATGGATGGTGTAAGTATGATTTTTTCACAAGATGAATTAATGTTAATGATTGGAGTTGTTAGTGTATTATTAATTACAATAACTATACTAACTATTTTAGATATTAAAGATTATTTAAAATCTAAGAAAGGTATTATTGTTGAAGAGGAAGAAGAACCTGTTGTTAAGTTAGAGCCTACAACTGTTACTTTAGAAGAAGAACCAGTTGTTGCAACTGAGACTAAAGAAGATGAAGTATATCTTGAAGAAATGGAAGATGAAACTCTAGAAGTTAAACCAGAGATTAATCCAATTATCGAAGAGACTGAAGAAGTTTATGCTCCACAAGTAGAAGATAAATTAACTGAAGAAAAAGTAGAAGTTAAAGAAGAAAAGAAGAAACTTGATGCATTTCTTGAATATGAAGAAATTGAAAATAATCTTCCTAATAAGAAAGATGATGTTACTAACTTTGAAGCTGAACAAGAAAGAACTGCTATTATTAGTTTAGATGAATTAATGAAAAAGAGTAATGAACTTTATATGGATAACGAAGAGATTCAATATGATGATGGTAATGAACCTATATCAATAGATGAAGTTATTAAGATGTTCAAGAAAGATGAAAAACCAATGGTAGCTGAAGATGTTGAAATGCCAGAAGTATTTAAAGAAGTTATGGAAGAGAAAGTTCCTTATTCTAAGAAAGAAACTATTCCATTTATATCTAGTGTATATGGTATTGAAAAAGAAAATAATGCTTTAGAGTTTGAAAATACTACAACATATGAAAAATTAGATCGACAAAAATATAATGATTTTGTTGCTCAACTAAAAGAAATGAATGAAAATAAATAGACTTAGTCTATTTTTTTTGTTAAAATAATTTCGAATTGAGGTTTTATGAAAGTAAAAGGAATAAGTTTAGGTTGTAAAGTTAATACTTATGAAATGGAATATATCTTAAGTTCATTTAAAGATAAAGGTTATGAAATAAGTAATGATATAGCTGATATATATGTAATTAATACATGTAGTGTTACTAATATGTCTGATGTAAAATCAAGAAAAGTAATTAACCGAGTAATAAGAGAAAATCCTAATGCTATAGTAGTTGTTATGGGTTGTATGATTGAAGCTAATAAAGATTATAGTAATGATGGTATAAATATTTTAATTGGTAATAAAGATAAGAATAAAGTAGTAGATCTTGTTGAAGAATATTTAAGTAATAAAGATAATATTAAAAGATTATATCCTGACTTTGATAGCGAATTTGAAGATATGTTTATTACTAATATGCCTGGAAGAACAAGAGCTTTTGTTAAGATTCAAGATGGGTGTGAGAATTTTTGTTCATATTGTATAATTCCTTATACAAGAGGTAAATGTCGTAGTAAAGATAAAGATACGGTATTAGAAGAAATTAATACTTTAGTAAATAATGGATATCAAGAAATAGTATTAACCGGAATTCATACTGGTCATTATGGTGAAGATAGTGGTGTTACATTTCCAAGTTTATTATCTGAAATAATTAAGATAAATAATTTAAAAAGACTTCGTATTTCATCAATTGAAATAACTGAATTAAATGATGACTTTATCGAAATATTTAAAAATAGTGATGTGATAGTACCACACCTTCATATTCCATTACAAGCTGGTAGTAATGAAATACTTAAAGCAATGAATCGTAAATATGATATTGATTATTATCGTAATAAAATAAAAGAATTACGTAGTATTAAACCTGATTTATCAATAACAACTGATATTATAGTTGGTTTTCCAGGTGAAACAGATGAATTATTTAATGAAACACTATCATTTGCTAAAGAAATAGGTTTTAGTAAAATACATGTTTTCCCATATTCTAGAAGAAGTGGTACTAAAGCTGATAGTATGACTAATCAAATTGATGAACATATCAAAAAAGATAGAGTTAATCAATTGATTAAATTAAGTGATGAATTAGAAATAAAATACTTAGATAGTTTTATTAATAAAGAAGTAGAAGTGCTTATAGAAAGAGTTAAAGAGGGTAGTTCAACTGGTCATACTGGTAATTACTTAGAAGTTAAAGTTATGGAAGAGTTGGAACATAATAAAATATATCAAGTTATAGTTACTAGTAGATCTGATAAATACTTGATAGCTAAATTAAAATAATATGATATAATTATATTGGTGAGGTTATGAGAAAAATCAATAAACAAAGAAAGAATTATTTAACATGGGATGAATACTTTATTGCTATTGCTAAATTATCTAGTATGAGAAGTAAAGATCCTTCTACTCAAGTAGGTGCTTGTATTGTAGGCCATGATAATCGTATATTATCGATTGGTTATAATGGTGCACCAAATGGATTTGATGATAAAAAGTTTCCTTGGGATCGAGAAGGAGATATGTTAAATACTAAGTATGCATATGTATGTCATGGTGAAATGAACGCTATTCTTAATTATCGTGGATCTAGAAAAGATTTAGAAAATGCTAAGATATATGTAGATTTATTCCCATGTAATGAATGTGCTAAATTAATTATTCAAAGTGGTATTAAAGAAATATATTATACTTGTGATAAGTATAAAGATACTGATGGTGTTAAAGCTAGTAAGAAGATGTTAAAAGAATGTGGGGTTAAATTTAAACAATTAAAGATTGATAAGGAAATTATGATTAATCTTAAAAATGATTAGGTGAGTATTATGGAAATAAGTGATGAATATAGAATAAAATTAATAAAAAAATATCGTATTCCTTTTTTTGAAAATGTTAAAAGAACATATAGTGACATGCGTGATAAAGTTTCTGAAGAAGATTTGCCTTTCATCATTAAAATAAATAATGATGATATGGAGAAGATGATATTGGAAGATGATGTTGATGAAGTAATATTAAAAAAACTGTTCTATGCTAATTTAAATTTTTATACACTTGCTAACTATCAAAAACTTAGTATACCAGGTATGCATACTATGTTTATGGCTGCAACAAAAATTAACCAAAAACAATTATATAAATACTTAAAAGAAATCAATGCTCAATCTGATATTTCACCATTTAAAAGGAAATAATAATTGACAAATAAAAGATTAGTGCTATAATTATCGTATAAATATTTTGATTAGGACGAGACTGCTTAGAGATTTTAAAGAGAGTTAATGGTTGGTGTAAATTAATAAATTAATAAGTAAGCTACTACCTATGAATAGGTATCGAAAGAATACCCGGGGAACCGTTATATTAATTAAGTTAAACAAGGGATGGTAACGTCTTAGGACTCCTTACTATCTCTTTTTTTTAGTATTAGAAAGGAGAATTGTTATGGTTAATATTAAAGAAGACAAAGAACTTAATGTACTTAATCATAGTTGTGCTCATTTAATGGCTCAAGCAGTAAAACATTTGTATCCAAATGCAAAGTTTTGGGTTGGACCAGTAATTGAAGAAGGTTTTTACTATGATATTGATTTAGGAGATATTACTCTAACCGAAGAAGATTTAGATAAAATAGAAAAAGAAATGAAAAAGATTTCTAAAGATGGTAAGAGAATAGTAAGACATGAATTAACAAGAGAAGAAGCACTAGAGAAGTTTAAAGATGATCCATATAAAATAGATTTAATTAATAATATGGAAGATGATACTATTATTTCTTGTTATACTCAAGGTGATTTTACTGATTTATGTCGTGGACCACATGTTGAAAGTGTTAAAGAAATTAAATACTTTAAATTAATTAAATTTAGTGGTGCTTATTGGAAAGGTGACTCTAATAATCAAGTATTACAAAGAATATATGGTATTTGTTTCAAAAATGAAGATGATTTAAATAATTACTTAACTCTTTTAGAAGAAGCTAAAGCAAGAGATCATCGTAAACTTGGTAAAGAATTAGGTATTTATATGATGTCTGATTTAGTTGGAAGAGGATTACCAATGTATTTACCTAATGGATTTATTCTATGGAATTTACTAGAAACTTATATTCGTGATAAAGAGATTAAAAGAGGTTATTTACATGTACAAACTCCACCATTAGGAAATGTTAATCTATATAAGACATCAGGTCATTTGGAACATTATAAAGATGCAATGTTTCCTATTATGCAAGTAGAAGATGAAGAGTATGTACTTCGTCCAATGAATTGTCCACATCATATGGTTATTTATGGTAATGAATTACATTCTTATCGTGATCTACCTTTAAGAATTGCTGAGATAGCAAGAGATTGTCGATATGAAGCTAGTGGAGCATTAAAAGGTATTGAAAGAGTTAGAACATTCTGTCAAAATGATTCACA
>JAEEGL010142662.1_pt1 | contig 24078 bp, 22 predicted proteins | sample 9134231 | NCBI WGS metagenome assembly JAEEGL01 (sample SAMN16246548, study PRJNA631951) | gut metagenome | biome: gut microbiome; feature: rumen; material: fiber-attached | host: Bos | place: Iran: Karaj | collected 2018-10
CAGAATCCTCACCGCCGCCGGCATAGAAACAAAAGGTCTCCACAGCCTCCGCCACACCTTCGCAACCCGATTGATCAACGGTGTCAAAGACAAAGACGGCAAAATCAAATCCCTCACCCCCAAGCAAGTAGCCGACCTCCTCGGCCATACCACCTCGGAAATCACCGAACTCTACTACGTTAAACGCGATACGAATATGCTCAACGGGATCACAGACGGGTTTGAGTTGTAAGAAATCAAAGCGATTTTTCTCCTCACGCTCAAATTGTTTCATACTATTTTCGATAAATCATTGCAATAATTCTATGAGTGGTGTAAACTAAAAATAGCTTTGGTATACTCTACCAAAGAGCAAAATATGAACGGTGGTTTAGTTTGTAACTGCTTGGGGAGGACTAGGAGCAAAATGAAACTCGGTAGAATAAAAGAGGTTGATATACGTTCTGTATGGCCGCATGAGCAATATGATTTTTCAAAGTGGCTTGCCGAAGAAGAGAACATTCGGGCTCTTGGAGAAGAAATGAACCTCTCACTGACGGATGTTGACACTGAACGGTTTGTTGGCAGTTACCGTTGTGATATTATCTGCAAAGATGAACTCACAGGCAAATCCGTTCTGATTGAAAACCAACTTGAGCAGACGAATCACGACCATCTCGGAAAGATTATTACTTACGCTTCCGGATTAGATGCCAGCGTTGTGGTATGGATTGTGGCGAAAGCCAGAGATGAACACGCCAGTGCGATCGAATGGCTGAACAAACATACTGATGATGACTTATCATTTTTCTTAATTGAGGTGCATGCATATACCATTGGCGATTCAGCTCCGGCACCAATGTTCAAGATCGTCGAGCAGCCAAATGATTTTGCTAAAACCGTCAAATCAATTGCTCATAAAGGAGAATTGAACGAAACACAAACAAACCGAATTCAGTTCTGGACGCAGTTCAATGATGTGATTGAACAAAGAGGTAAGCCGTTCAATAAACGCAAAGCGACACCTGATCATTGGTATGCAGTTGCAATCGGTTCGTCACAATGCCACATTTCAATCGATTTGGTAAACAAAGAACACCGAATCAGAGTTGGAATATGGATTCCCGACAATAAGGAATTGTATGATCAATTTTATAAACACAAGGATGAAATCGAAGACATTGCAGGCTGCCATCTTGTTTGGGACAGACTTGACGGAAAAAAGGCGGCTATAATCTGCACATACATTCCCGGCTTGAATTACAACAAGCAAGAGAATTACCCGGAACTGATGAATATGATCATTGATTTAGTTACCGTAATGCGTTCTGCGTTTACTCCATTTATAAACAAATAAAAGAATAGTTATTCCCCAAAAACAATGCGCTTTAGTTTTTGGGGAATGATTTTTATTGAAAGAAGCATGTACATTAGAATAAAAGTATGTTTTTGCACCATGAGATAATATTTGCGATGCAGTAATCAAAGAAACCGAATTGCTGCTAATCTTGTTTTTGAAGATGCTTTTTGGAAATTTGCAACATACTGTATTTTAAAGTCAGAAAACACATAATTTGTGTTGAAGTATCAGAAATATACCCATCCCGATTTTTCATACAATAACGAGGATGCTCTTTACAAATTAGCAAAATTTATCCGTAAGCAGTTGAGCGAGGATGATAGAAGTAAATGAAAAATCTGAAATTGAAAAGTGCTCGTGCCGCGCTTGATCTTTCTCAACAGCAGCTTGCCGAAAAGGTGGGCGTCAGCCGGCAAACAATCAACGCGATCGAAAAAGGGGATTATAACCCAACGATCAAGCTATGCATTGCAATTTGCCGCGCACTTGGAAAAACACTGGATGATCTGTTTTGGAGCGAAGAATAAATTGTTGATTTCACAGTCTTTTTCTGTTATAATGATTGCAGTACCGTTGATACTGTTTTGATACTGTTATCATTTGAAGCCAAAAATAATAGGCAGAACAGCGGTAAAAGATGTATCAAAAACCGCCGGCACTAAACTAATATGTTTAGTATTAAAACGAATTAAGCGAGTGGGAATAAAACAAAGCAACAAAGCCTGTAGCTGTATTGATAGCAGCTGAAGACTTAATATTTTTAAAAGGGAAAAAGCATAAAAACAAAAGATATACTACTTTTTTCAGAAAAAAAGACAATTCTTAGTAAAGATGATGACCAAATAAACATACATGGTTCCGCGTTCAAAAATCAGCAAATTATGCATGGAAAATCCTGAAAAAAGTTCTATTCACAGTATAACAAAAAACAATTAACCGAAATGATTTTGTTATGATGAAATTACAAAAACGCCTATTCTACCTAATAATTTGTCCGAAATTCATTGACTTTTGAGTGGCATAATGATATTATCGTTATATAACGGAGATGGTGTATTCATTTCATCAGAGAATTGCAAAATGGTCTGATGATTATGTATTTGTAATGCAAATTCTCAAATTAACCGTTGTTGGCTTTTCTTAAAGGGAGTGAGGATGATAGTTTTCACTCTCATTTTTATGAAAAGGATTATTCGGAGGTCAGAAAAATGAAAGGAATTATTTTAGCAGGCGGAAGCGGCACAAGACTGTACCCGCTGACAAAGGTAACATCAAAGCAGCTATTGCCGATTTACGATAAGCCTATGATTTATTATCCTATGTCAGTGCTTATGACGGCAGGTATCAGGGATATTCTCATTATTTCTACACCTCAGGACACGCCGAGATTTGAGAGTCTCCTTGGTGACGGACATCAGTTCGGAGTGAATCTTCAATATGCGGTTCAGTCTTCGCCCGACGGACTTGCACAGGCTTTCATTATCGGAGCTGATTTCATCGGCGGCGACAGCGTAACGATGGTGCTCGGCGACAATATTTTTGCCGGACACGGACTGAAAAAGCGGCTGAAGAAGGCTGTTGCAACAGCAGAAACAGGAAACGGTGCAACGGTGTTCGGCTACTATGTAGACGATCCCGAGCGTTTCGGAATAGTTGAGTTTGACAGTAACGGCAGGGCAGTTTCAATTGAAGAAAAGCCTGAACAACCCAAGAGCAATTACTGTGTAACTGGTCTGTACTTTTATGATAACAGGGTTGTTGAATATGCAAAGAACCTGAAGCCGTCTCCCAGGGGAGAGCTTGAAATCACAGACCTTAACAGGCTTTATCTGAAGGACGGCTCCCTAAATGTAGAACTTCTTGGTCAGGGCTTTACATGGCTTGACACTGGAACACACGAAAGTCTTGTTGAGGCGACTAACTTTGTAAAAAACATTGAAAGCCACCAGCACAGAAAAATTGCCTGTCTGGAAGAAATAGCATATCTCAACGGCTGGATAACAAAAGAGGATGTCCTCGCTGTTTATGAGGAACTGAAAAAGAATCAGTACGGGCAGTACTTAAAGGACATAGTAGACGGAAAGTATCTCGATGTCATTCACAGTGATGTCAAAGATAATAAGAATAAGTGAGGATTTAGTTATGACAATTATAGTAACAGGCGGCGCAGGCTTTATCGGATCAAACTTTGTTTTTCATATGCTCAGCGAGCACCCTGATTACAGAATTATCTGTCTCGATAAGCTGACCTATGCAGGCAATCTTTCCACTCTGAAATCCGTGATGGATAACCCGAACTTCAGATTTGTCAAGGCTGATATCTGCGACAGAGAGGCTGTAGAAAAGCTGTTTGAGGAGGAAAAGCCTGATATCGTTGTCAACTTTGCGGCGGAGAGCCATGTTGACCGTTCAATCGAGAATCCTGAGATTTTCCTTCAGACAAATATCATCGGCACAGAGGTGCTGATGGACGCATGCAGAAAGTACGGCATTCAGAGATATCACCAGGTTTCGACCGATGAGGTATACGGCGATCTTCCGCTTGACAGACCCGACCTGTTCTTTACTGAGGAAACTCCGATTCATACCAGCAGTCCTTACAGCAGCTCAAAGGCAGGCGCCGACCTACTTGTGCTTGCATATCACAGAACATACGGACTGCCTGTAACAATCAGCCGCTGTTCAAATAACTACGGACCGTATCATTTCCCTGAAAAGCTGATTCCTCTTATGATCGCTAACGCGCTTGCCGACAAGCCGCTCCCTGTTTACGGAGAGGGAATCAACGTCCGCGACTGGCTGTATGTAGAGGATCACTGCCGCGCAATTGATCTCATTATCCATAAGGGCAGAGTCGGCGAGGTGTACAATGTCGGCGGACACAACGAAATGAAGAATATTGATATCGTAAAGCTGATCTGCAAAGAGCTTAGAAAGCCCGAGAGCCTGATAACATATGTTACAGACCGCAAGGATCACGACATGAGATATGCCATTGATCCGACAAAGATTCACAATGAGCTTGGCTGGCTGCCTGAGACGAAATTTGCCGACGGCATAAAGAAAACAATAAAATGGTATCTCGAGAACCGCGAATGGTGGGAAGAGATTATTTCAGGCGAATACCAGAACTATTACGAGAAAATGTACGCTAACCGCTGATAACGGCGGAGCGTGGAGAGCAGATAATGAAAGTATTTGTAACAGGAGTTTGCGGACAGCTCGGACACGACGTAGTCAATGAATTGATCGGCCGCGGAAATGAAGCGGTCGGCAGCGATATCACGAAAAAATACGCAGGTGCGGACGACGGCAGTGCAGTAACTTCCGCGCCATATAAGCAACTTGACATTACGGACGGTGAAGCTGTAAGAGTGACCTTGTCAGCGATAAAGCCCGATGCGGTCGTACACTGCGCTGCGTGGACTGCGGTTGACGCAGCAGAGGATGAAGAAAACAAATCAAAGGTTTACGCCATCAACGCGGACGGAACAAGGAATATTGCAGAGGCTTGCAAGGAGCTTGACTGCAAGATGATTTATATCAGCACCGATTATGTATTCGATGGCGAGGGCACAGAGCCGTGGCAGCCCGACTGCAAGGATTATTCACCGCTCTGCGTATATGGAGACAGCAAGCTGAAGGGCGAGCTGGCGGTGATTGAAACGCTGGAAAAGTATTTCATTGTCCGCATAGCGTGGGTGTTCGGCAAAAACGGCAACAACTTCATCAAGACAATGCTTCGCGTCGGCAAGAAGTTTGATACTGTCCGCGTGGTCAATGATCAGATCGGAACGCCGACCTATACGTACGACCTTTCAAAGCTGCTCGCGGATATGTGCGCAAGCGAAAGCTACGGATACTATCACGCGACAAATGAGGGCGGATATATCAGCTGGTATGACTTTACAAAGGAGATATACCGTCAGGCGGGATATAAAACCGAGGTTTTGCCCGTAACAACAGAGGAGTACGGATTGTCAAAGGCTAAGCGGCCGCATAACAGCCGTTTGGACAAAACCAAGCTGGCAGAAAACGGATTTGAGCTTCTTCCGACCTGGCAGGATGCGCTTGCAAGATATTTAAAGGAGATCAAATACTGATGGGACAGATTACAGTTGAAAAGAATGTTGGCGGAATCGAGGGACTCTGCGTAATTACGCCTGCTGTTCATGGTGACAGCCGCGGTTATTTCATGGAAACCTACAACGAAAATGATATGAAGGAAGCCGGAATCAACATTACCTTTGTACAGGACAATCAGTCGATGTCGACAAAGGGAGTTCTCCGCGGACTTCATTTCCAGAAGCAGTTTCCGCAGACAAAGCTTGTAAGAGCAATCAAGGGTTCAGTGTTTGACGTAGCGGTCGACCTCAGAAGCGGAAGCAAAACCTACGGAAAGTGGTTCGGCGTTGAGTTGACCGAGGAAAATAAGAAGCAGTTCCTGATTCCCAGAGGTTTTGCCCACGGTTTTCTGGTGCTGAGCGAAACAGCGGAATTCTGCTATAAGTGCGACGACTTCTATCACGGTAACGACGAGGGCGGACTTGCGTGGAACGATCCCGAAATCGGCATCGACTGGGCTTCGCTCGGCGTTACAGGCGAGTATGACGGCACGGCGTCAGCGGAAGGATATACGCTTGCGGACGGAACTCCACTGAATCTCAGCGATAAGGATCAGAAGTGGTCAGGTATCAAAGATACATTCAAGTTTTAATTTTGGGTTTTAGGAGATTGTAATAATGAATTATATCATTTTTGGCGGTTCGGGATTTATCGGAACACACTTGATTCACCTGTTGAATGAAACAAAGCAGCCTGAGGACAAGATATATGATTTGGATATTGTCATGCCGGGCGAAGAGGGTGTTGTTCCCGGAATAGTTGAGAAGAATGATGGCGTTGAATATATCCGTCTGGATGTACGCAAGTCAATCGAATTTGATTTTACGCCTACCGAGAATGATATTATATTTAATCTTGCGGCAGTACACCGCACTCCGGGACATCCTGATAACGAATATTTTGAGACCAATATCCGCGGAGCGGAGAATGTAACCGCTTTTGCAGAGAAACACAATATACACAAGATTCTGTTCACAAGCTCAATCGCACCCTACGGAGCTGCGGAGGAGCTGAAAACCGAGGAAACGCTTCCGACGCCTAACACGCCTTACGGAATCAGCAAATTCGTCGCCGAGAAAATCCACGAGAAGTGGCAGGCTATGGATGAAAACAAGCGTGAGCTGACAATTGTCCGTCCCGGTATCGTATACGGTAAGGGCGAGCACGGCAACATGACGCGTTTGTACAAGGGACAGAAAAAAAGATACTTTTTCTATGCGGGACGCAGAGACACAATAAAAGCCTGTATCTATGTAAAAGAGCTTGTGCTGTTCTTCAAGTACCGTATGATAGACAACGATTTTGTCGGAGTAGATATTTTCAACTGCACCTTTGAACCGGCGTATAACATTCAGCAGATTTGCGAAACGATGCAAAGGGCGACTGATATGAAGAGACATATCATGCTGATTCCCTCGTGGATACTCATGCCTGCGGCGTACACGCTTGGACCGATAGGAGGCAAAAAGGTCGGCATTCATCCCGCAAGAGTGAAAAAGCTGATGGTTTCAACAAACATCAGCGGAAAGAAATTATCTGAATCCGATTATAAATTCCACTATTCATTTGAGGAAACATTCAAAGACTGGTTTGAGGACTGCAATAGGGAGGGGCTGTTCTAATTGAAGAATTACAGATTGAGCTTAATAATCCCGACGCTTAACGCAGAGAAGGATATCTGCCCGTTGATTGATTCCTTAAAAAAGCAGACCATCGTACCCGATGAAATAATAATTGTCGATTCAGAGTCAGAAGACGCGACGGTTGAAACAGTACGGAAATATCCCGAGGTCAGACTGATCCGGATAAAGCGTAAGGAATTCGACCACGGAAGAACAAGAGACATGGCTCTGAGGAAAAGCGGCGGCGACTATGTGATTTTCATGACACAGGACGCACTCCCAAAGAACCGCTATATGATTGAGAAGCTTCTGGAGCCGTTTTTCCGGGATGAAAAAGTTGCCTTGTCGACAGGCAGGCAGCTTCCGAAGTATGACGCGACCAGAATGGAGCAATTGGTAAGACGATATAATTATCCCGAAACGAGCAGAATCCGTTCAAAGGACGATATCGCTGAAATGGGAATCAAGGCGTTTTTCGCATCCGACGTGTGCGCTGCGTATCGCCGTGACATTTATGAAAAGCTTGGAGGCTTTGATTATCCGATAAAGACTAACGAGGATATGTTCTATGCCGCGAAGGTAATCCATTCCGGTTATAAAATTGCGTACTGTGCCGACGCTGAGGTGCTGCACTCTCATAATTTATCGCTGAAGGAGCAGTATCAGCGCAACTATATACAGGGTTATGAAATCGAGAAGCACAAGTCTGTCCTCGGTTCTGGTTCACAGGAAGCCGAAGGAATGAAAATGGTAAAGTATGTATCAAAGGAGCTTCTCAAAAAGGGAAGAGTAATATCGTTTGTACATTTCGGATTTGATTGCTGCGCAAGGTTAATGGGCAGCAAGGCGGGAAAGAAATCTGCAAACAAAAGGGGTTAATTATTCCATTGGGGAAATGAGGTTATAGCAATGATAATTACAAAAACACCCTTCCGCATGTCGTTTTTCGGCGGCGGAACTGACATGGTGAACTATTTCAGAGAAAACGGAGGAGCTGTACTGTCAACGACATTTGACAAATATTGCTATGTGAACGTAAGGCACCTTCCCCGATTTTTTGACTATACAACAGAGATATCCTATTCGAAAACAGAGAGAGTAACAAATATTGAGGATATTCAGCATCCCGCAGTAAGAAACGCGATGAAAATGCTTGATATGCATGAAATCCGCCTCACATATGAAGCGGATCTTCCCGCGCGTTCGGGACTGGGAACAAGCAGTTCCTTTGCGGTAGGAATGCTGAATGCATTTTATGCTTTAAAGGGAAAATACGCCGACAAGAGAAAGCTTGCAGACGAGGCGATTTATCTTGAAAGAGTGCTTTGCCGCGAGGCGGGCGGCTGGCAGGATCAGATTGCGGCATCCTTTGGCGGATTCAACAGAATCAACTTTAATGCGGACGGCTACGAGGTGCTTCCCGTAATAATTTCTCCAGAGAGAAAAAAGCAGCTCAACAGCAATCTTTTGATGTTCTTTACAGGTTTTACACGTTTTTCCTCGGATGTCCAGAAGGCGAACTCCTCGGGAAATCAACAGGATAAGAACGCGATGCTGAGAGAGATGTACAGCCTGGTTGACGAAGCGGAAAAGGTACTTACGGACAAGACTGCCGACCTCGACGATTTCGGCAGATTGCTCGATCATACATGGAAGCTCAAGCGCCGGACAGGCTCGGCTGTCTCCACAAACAGCATTGACGGTCTGTATTCCAGAGGTATTGAGGCAGGCGCGCTCGGAGGCAAGCTGCTTGGCGCGGGCGGCGGCGGATTCCTTGTGTTTTATGTCCGTCCCGAACACCAGGAGAATGTCAGGAAGGCGATGAGCGACCTGATGTACATTCCGTTTGAGTTTGAGAATGGCGGCACAAGGGTAATTCACTACACACCCGAGAGCTATGAGCCTCTGAATTAAGGAGATACTATGAAAGCGGTAATTATGGCAGGCGGCAAAGGAACGAGAATATCCTCTGTTGCGTCCGATATTCCGAAGCCGATGATAAGGATCGAGGGCAAGCCCGTTCTTGAGCATGAAATCGAATGTCTCAGAAAACAGGGCTTCACCGACTTGATAATCACGGTCAGCCATCTCGGAAACATAATAATGGATTATTTCGGGGACGGAAGCGGAATATCTCAGGTAACGGGAAAGCCGTTTGGCGTAAAAATAGAGTATTATATGGAAAAAGAGCCGCTCGGCAACACGGGCGCGCTTTTCAAGATAAAGGACAGGCTGACAGAGGATTTTCTTCTGCTGAATGCCGATGCTGTATTCGACGTGAATTTTAACAGGATGGTTGCATGGCACAGAGAAAAGAACGCTCTTGTAACACTGTTTACCCATCCGAACAGCCATCCTTATGACAGCGGTCTGCTGATCGCCGATAAGAAAAAGGCGGTTCTGAAATGGCTGGCAAAGGAGGACGAGCGCCCTCAGTGGTACAGAAACAGGGTCAACGCGGGACTTCATGTTATCAGCCCGAAAATTTTCGATGCAGTTGATATAGACGCGGAAAAAATCGGCACTGTTGGGGAAAACGGAAAAACCGTAAAGGTCGATCTGGACAGACAGCTTCTCAAGCCTCTTGCGGGAACAGGGAAGATGTTCTGCTATGACAGTCCAGAATACGTCAAGGATATGGGAACTCCCGAACGCTACGAGAGTGTTTGCAGGGATTTCCGCGACGGAAAGGTTCAGGCAAAAAATCTGTGCAACCGTCAAAAGGCAGTGTTCCTTGACCGCGACGGGACGCTTAACAAGTATGTCGGATTTCTGCGCAACATTGACGAATTTGAATTGCTCGACGGCGTAGCGGACGCGGTCAAGGCGATCAACGATTCGGGATATCTTGCGATAGTGGTGACAAACCAGCCCGTAATCGCAAGAGGAGAAGTGACATTCGCTCAGCTTGAAGAAATACACAACAAGATGGAAACGCTCCTCGGTCTGGAGGGCGCTTATGTGGATGCAATTTACTATTGTCCGCATCATCCGCACAAGGGATATGAGGGCGAAATTCCCGAGCTGAAATTCGATTGCGGCTGCCGCAAACCCAAGGTGGGAATGCTGATTCAGGCAGCTGACGATTTTAATATAGATTTAAGCCGTTCATGGATGATTGGCGACAGTGAAAATGATATCCTTTGCGGTATCAACGCAGGCTGCCGCACAGCGCTGATTGGCAGCGGTGATTTCGGTCAGAACGTAACGGCGGATAATTTGAAGCAATTTGCTGAGAAATACTTGAAATAAACTGAGAGGAAGTAATGAAAATGATACTGGAAAACAGGCTTATGAAGCATATAGATTTATTGACAGAGCGTTACCCTTCACTCGAGCCGATCAGACAGGAGCTTATTGACGCTTACCTCATTATGGAGGAGTCCTATTCAAAGGGCGGAAAGCTTCTTGTGGCAGGTAACGGCGGTTCCGCTGCCGATTCCGAACATATTGTCGGCGAGCTGATGAAGGGTTTTAAAATGCCCAGAAAAGCTTCCTCTGAATTCGCGGAAAAACTGAAGTCGGTTGATGAAGAGCTGGGAACTGTTCTTGCCGAGAATCTTCAGGGCGCGCTTCCCGCGATTGCGCTTGACGGACATCTTGCGCTGACAACCGCCTACATGAACGACTGCGAGCCGCTGCTGTGCTTTGCTCAGCAAATCAACGGCTTCGGCAAGCCTGAGGATGTTTTCCTCGGTATTTCAACCTCAGGCAACAGCAAAAACATTCTTTATGCCGCAACGGTCGCCAAGGCAAAGGGCATGAAGGTCATCGGTCTGACAGGCGCGAAGGACAGCAGGATGCAGGATTTCTCGGATATTTGCGTCAAGGCGCCCAACACCGAAACCTATATGATCCAGGAGCTGCATCTGCCGATTTATCACTGCTGGTGCCTGATGCTGGAGGATAAATTTTTCGGAAATTAAACATTCAGATCATTTGCGTTCATCAATAAATGTGAGTCATTCAAAGGAGAATCATAATGTCAGAAAATAAGATAAAAATCGCGTTAATTTGTTTTGATAATCCTTTCTTGAAGCCTGCTGAGGGCGGAAAAAAAGGAATGCTCACGAGAATTCAGTCTCTAGCGTTGACTGAAGAATATGATGTGGACGTGTATCTGCACAATAAGAGAACAGAGGGCTTTGCGGATAATTATAAGGGCTTTGACAAAGCAATGACCTTTTATCAATATTCCATGAATAAAACGTCGGTAGGCTCGGTACTAAGTCCCTATCCTATTTGCGTGAATAAAAGATATGTAAGCGAATGCGTTGCGGAATTGCAGAAGCATGAGTATGACGTGGCGATTTACGAAGGCGAACAGGTTGCGGAATACAGGTACCGCAATGCTGTGAAGGCAAAAAAACATATCATCTATTTCCACGACATCGAAAGCGAATACAGAAAGGCTGTAGCCGAATCTGCGCGCAATAAGATAAGCGAGCTCGCAAACAAGTCTGAATCGAAAAAATTCAAGGGAATTGAAGCAAAAACAAACGATTATTTTGATTATATGTGGTTTGTGTCAAAAGAGGAATGCGACAAATACGGCAGCAGCATCGGTCATCCCGAGAAATGCAGGTATATACCGATTCCCTCGGCACAGGTATCCGATAAGGTGATTATGAACACGGAGTCAAAGACGCTTCTTTATGTCGGCGACCTGACGATAGTACACAACTTTTTGTCAATGAAATGGTTTGTGGATGAAGTGTTTGTAAAGCTCAAGCAAGACGTTCCCGACGCAAAGCTGCATGTAATCGGTCGCATCAACGACCGGGACAAAGAAAGTCTGAATGCTGACGGAGTAAATGTTTTGGGCTATGTTGACGACCTGAATCAGGAATACAGAGACGTCGCCTGTGTTGTTTGTCCTGTTCTGTACGGCGCGGGAGTAAAGGTAAAGGTTATCGACGCGATGGCGATGGGACAGCTCGTAATCACAACCGGAAAAGGCGTTGAGGGAACGGAGCTGGAAAACGGAAAGCATCTTCTGGTTTCCGATGACAGCGATGAATTACTTAAAATTTGTCTGGATGTGCTGCGCAACTCAGAAAAATATGTTTCTGTTGCTGAAAAAGGATTCGATTTTATCAAGGAATACCATTCAATCGAAAACCAAGCTCAGATTATGCGTGCGACCATAAAAGAACTGCTGTAAAACAGAATTATACTTATGGAAGCAAAATTACTACCTCCCTTTTTGTAAATAGAACTGAGAGGTAGTTTTATCTTTTCTCATTATGGTGGATTAATATGAAGCTAACGCGTACTCAGTTAAATAATGTAGTTATTTTCTTTTATGTGTTGATCTTGTGCACGTACGGAATCATAAAACAGTTTTTCGGATGGAATATGATAACGGACTTGGCAGGAGCACTGATGCTTTTGGTATTATTGCTGGGCAATAATTTCAGGTATTCCGTTCCTGAAAAGCAAAAAATATTATTTATTCTGGTATTTTTGTTTACCACCATGACGCTTATTGTTTCCCTGGTGGGAATGTATTCGCCGATGCACAGCTTTACAGGCTTTCGGAATTACATTTTTTATTTATATTTTGGATTAAGCGTCACATTGATAGACAATAAGAAGGTATTGGAGAACGCATTGAACTTCATAATGCTTCTCGGAGTATTAGTGTGTTTGTTCGGCGATCTGCAGTTTGTATTTTATGACCTGTTACCGGAGCAGCTCAGAAGGTTCCCCGGCGCAGCTATCGAGCTGGTTTACGGTCTGGGCGGCGTGAATCCGTTAAGAATCAACGGTATGCTTGAAAACACGATCGTATTCGGCAACTTTGCCGTAACAATATTGATTGTAATTCTGGGTAAGCTGTTCGCGTACAAGAAGAAAAGCAAGCTGGATATCATTTCTCTTGTGATTGTTGCTGCATCCGTCATACTGACATTTGGAAGAATTGCGATAATCGGCGGATTGTTCAGTATTATTCTGACGTATATTTATTGCTCAAGAAAAAATTCATTAGGAAGAGCATTCAAGATAATCATCATATTAGTCGTTGTTTTCGGAGTGGTATTCGCGTTTTTCGGTGATTCCATAGTTGTAAAAAGATTGATCGGCGAAGGAACATCGACAAACGTATCCAATCAGATTCACATGGAAAAGGCGCAAAACGGATTGCAGGCGGTTCTCCAGAACTGGCTGTTGGGCGTCGGCAACGGAACTCAGGGTTACACACGCGGAAATCTCACCGCAATTGTAAGCGACGGCGGCTGGCTGTCATGGGCGCTGGAATTGGGCGTGCCGACAACTTTAGTATTTTTTGCCGTGTTTTTTGCATTTCTGGTTTTCAGCAACAAGTGCAAGAAGGAATATACGGATGAATTCAACATTTGGATAAATTCCGCCGCCGTAACAACAATGGTAATTTTTATGTTCTCAAGTATTTTTAACTCGTCATATCTGGCAAGAGCGAATTACGGAATATCGTGGTTATTGATAGGGCTGTCTCTTGCGACAAACAGATTGTTCGAGCAAAACAAAAAACCGGGTGTTTAATATGAGTAATGTGAAATTATCTATCATCATAGTAAGCTATAACAATCTGAATGTACTGCTCGATTGTCTGAACTCCGTTGAAAAAATGAACGACATTTCAGATCAGCAGGAGGTAATTGTTGTAGAGCAAAGTCCTTCAGATGAAATATATACATACCTTAAAAAGAATATGCCGCAGATACAAACGATCAGGGCGGAGAACAAGGGCTTTGGAGCAGGAAACAACAGAGGCGTCGAGATTGCGCAGGGAGAGTATTTGCTGTTTCTTAATCCCGATACGGTATTGGTTGAGCCGATAGCGGGTTTTGCCCTGGATGTGTTCGGGAGGAATCCGAAAATCGGCTTATTCGGCGTTGGTCTGCTCGATGGCGAAAAAAACAAGAACAGCAGCTTCGAGTGTCTGATTCCGTACGGACTGAAATCCAAAATAACATATTCTTTCTGCTACAAATTTGACCGCTTCTTGAAAAATAAGATGTATATTCAGGGGGCAGATATGTTTGTGCGTGCTGATTTGTTCAGAAAAGCGGGTTCTTTCGACGAAAACGTGTTTATGTATTACGAAGAGCCGGATCTGTGCCTGAGAGTAAGACGCGAAGGTTATGAAATCGCGTTTTTCAAGGAGAAAAAGATCATTCATTTGCAGGGCGCCTGCAGTCCGGACGGCTATGATAAGACTTTTTCGGAGCAGCTAAAGTCTTTCCGCTATTTCTGCCAAAAGTTCAGCCTGCCTTTCGAAAAAATCCTTCGCCGTGAAGCACGCTACCAGAATTTCAAGATGTCAGCGCTGAAGCTTTGCGGAAAAAAGAATTTGGACGGTTACTCGATAGCCGAGAGCAAGCAAACGGTAATCAGCGGGCTGCTGGAAAAATAAACGTAAAATATCAAGGATGGTTTTGCATATGAAAATCGGTATTATGGGAGCACCAATCGACAGCGGCAACATGGGTTGTATGGCGTTGACATACTCCTTGCTGTCTTGCTTGGAGGCAGTCGGAAAAGCGGAAAATCTGGATTTGTCTTATAAGGTTTTTGACTGGAAATACAATGAAAAAAAGCTGCAGATGCTTAGTGAAAAGCTTAATATTCCAAAAGAGAAAATAGAATACGGGCATTATTCATCGCTCAACCATCCCCTGAAGATTGCGTATCACTCAGTAAGAACCGTCAAAATGATTCAGGATATCAGGAAGTGCGACTGCGTTATCGATCTGACTGAGGGCGACAGCTTCTCCGACATTTACGGAGACGAATGGTTCAGGGGCAGAACAAAGGTAAAACTATTAGTCAGCAAGCAAAAAAAGCCTTTGCTGCTGGGACCTCAGACATATGGTCCTTTTCTCAAGAAAGATAATTATGAGCTGGCAAAGGAAGCAATTCTGGCGGCTGACTTTGTAATGACAAGAGACAATCAGTCGATTGAAACCATAAACAAAATGGGAAGAACGGACGCTGTGAATACGAGCGATCTGGCTTTCAGCCTGCCGTATAACAAAAGAGAGCGTGCCGTGTCGGAAAAGCTCAAAATCGGAATCAACGCTTCCAGACTTTTAATGGACGACACAGAGATGAACTGCAAGAATTTCAGCTTATCTCTTGATTATCAGCAGTATCTTTTTGAGCTGATCGAATATCTGCTGAACAGTAAAAAATACGAGGTATACCTTATTTCTCATGTTTCGGGAGATTATGCCGTTCATGAGATGATACACCAAAAATATCCGGAGACAACGCTGGTGCCCGTTTTTGACAATCCGATAGATGCCAAAAACTTCATTACGGAGACGGATGTGTTTATCGGCGCCAGAATGCACGGAACGATTGCCGCGTATTCTTCGGGAGTGCCGTGCATCGCAACCGCATACAGCCCGAAATTCAAGAATTTGTTTATCGGTCTTGATTATCATTATATGATTGACCTGACCTCACTTGACAATAAGACGGCGTTTGCCCGGACGGCAGAGTATATTAAAAATTACAAAGACATGGCGGAAGCCGAAAAAGCGGGTCAATATAAGGCGGAACAGTACAGGGATGCAACAAAAAAGACGCTTTCTTCATGGTTAAAACATATCAGGGAAATAACTAAAGCCTGACAGTGCGGGCGGGTTTGCCTTTGAACATTTAAGAGATTGCGGGAGGAAACTCAATGAATTCTGATAAAAAGCCTGTTATCAACCAAACATACAGACAAGAGTTAATGGACAATCAGAAGGAATATATCGCTTCCTTTCAGAAAAGTGTATTCGGCAAGATAAAGCATATCCCGAAGGATGCCGGGGACAATGGGGACGCATCGGACATGCAGTTCCTGAAAAATAAGCAAACAATTAAAAGCATAAATGATGTCGGGCTTATGAGGTCGCTGCAGTCTTGGAAGAGTCAGCTCAATAAAAAGAGGTATCTGAACAGCCATCCCGAGGTAAAGAAACAAATCAAGAAGATAAAGTCCTCGGGAATGAAGAAAGTATTTCTATCAGTGGCGTGCATCATAAAAAACGAGGGTCCCTATATCAGGGAGTGGATCGATTTCCATATTGCAGCAGGCGTAGACAGATTTTTTATTTTTGACAACGAATCGGATGACGACACATACAACACGCTCATGACGTATATCGACTCGGGAAAAGTGATTTATATTTCTTTTCCCGGAAGAATGGTTCAGATGCACGCATATAACGCAGCGTGTGATTTGTGCAGGGATACCAGCCGCTGGCTGGCGCTGATTGACGCCGACGAGTTTCTTCATCCTGTCAGGAAAAAAAGCCTTAAGACGGTTCTTGCGGACTATGAAGAGTTCGCCGGAATCGGCGTAAACTGGGTTGTATACGGCACCTGCGGTCACAAATATACGGTTGACGGACCGCTGTGCGAAAACTATCGCCTCACATTTGAGGATAATAATAATGAATTGAATTGCCGGATAAAGAGTATCGTAGACCCGAAGGCGGTCATGGCGGTTATGTCTCCGCATCATTGCTGGTACAGAAATGGAATGTACGCGGTTGATGAAAACAAAGAGGAGATAACAGGCGACGCTATTTACGCCAGAAATTCCAGCATGACATGCACGATGCTGAATCATTGCGATGTATTAAGAATCAATCATTATTGGACAAAGTCGGAAGAAGAACTGAAAACAAAGTGCAAAAGAGGATATCCTGACGGCCACGCAAATCCTGTATATGAGAGCATCATGAAGCGTTTGGATTATCCGATGGTTGAGGATTATCAGACAGTAATTCCGTTTATTAAGAAATAAGGATGAAAAATATGAAGTCAATGTATCAGGAATACTGCACAGGCTGCGGTATGTGCCAATCTGTGTTCAATACAAAGCTTTCAAAAAGTGAAAAAGGATTTTTATTTCCCGACGCCGGCCTTGTTGAAAAACAAAAGGACTTCTTCAGGGAGGTATGTCCGGCGGGCGGATGCTATACAGACAGAATAGTTTCACGCTCAGTCTGGGGCGATGAAAAACGCACCTTCTTAGGCTGGTCAAAGGACGCTGAAATCAGAAAAAAAGCGTCCAGCGGCGGTGTGCTGACAGCTTTGTGCTGCGCGCTGCTTGAGAACCATGCTGTGGACGGAATCATTCAGACAAAAGCGTCACACACAACTCCCTACGCGACAAAGACTGTCATCAGCAGAACCGCGGCGGAGGTAAAGGAATGCATGGGCTCCAGATATTCAATTTCCTCACCTCTGAGTCAGCTGCTGCAGAAGCTGGTTCCCGGAGAAAAATACGCGTTTGTCGGAAAGCCCTGCGATGTATCCGCTTTGAGGTCGTATTGTCTGCGGAACGAAGCTCTTGCTGATCAGATTGAATTTATGTTTTCATTCTTTTGCGCCGGAATTCCGAGCGATGACGCCCAGAAAAAAACTGTTGTCGGCGCTGGAAATGGAGCAGATTGATTGCAGGGAATTGCAGTACAGAGGAAACGGCTGGCCTGGATTCGCGACTGCAGTAAGCTTTGACGGCGCAGTCAGACAGATGAGTTATAATGATTCCTGGGGAAAGATTCTGGGAAGGGATGTGCCGAAAATCTGCAGATACTGTCTGGACGGAATCGGACTTGCGTCAGATATTGTATGCGGCGACGCGTGGTATCTCGACAAAGACGGAAATCCTGATTTTTCTGAGCACAGCGGACGCAATGTCGTAATAATAAGAACGGAAAAAGGCATGGAGCTGTATAACAGCGGCTTGCTGGGCGATGCCGTGGAGCTTGAGGACTATGATCTTGCTTCGGGTGAGCTGGAGAAGATCCAGAGGTATCAGTATGAAAGAAAAATAGCGATGATCAGTATGATTAACGCTCTGAAAATAACAGGAAAAACACACCCGTTCTATAACAAAAAGCTGATGCGTGTATACGCGAAGCACGCCCCCGTTAAAATGAAGCTCAAGAGATTTTCAGGAACAGTATATCGGGTAATAAAAGGGAAGATATAGTATGAAAGCGAAAAAAAAAGTAGGTATTATTACTCTTTTTCATAATAACGTAAATTACGGCGGACTATTGCAGGCGTATGCGCTGACAAGATATATCAATTCAGCAGATTATGATTGCGAACAAATCAGGACAAGCTTTATTACCGCAAATGACAGGAAGCTGATCGGAAGCGGAAAGGGAATAAAGAATCTGATAAAATCCATTGTCAAGTTTGTGATATATATCTTTATCAAAAACAAGCTGGCTGCAAGGCGAAGGGCATTCGCCGGATTTGAGGAAAAGATACCGCATTCCGAGGCGGTATATGATTCTGAAAATATAAAGCGGACAAATGAAATCTATGACTTTTTTATCACAGGCTCCGATCAGGTTTGGAATATGTCATGGTACAGACCGGAATATTTTCTTTCGTTTGTTGAGAATAAGCCGAAGATATCTTATGCTGCCAGCATGCCCGCTCGTTTTCAGAGCAGCAGCGATGAAATCATAGCAAATCACCTGAGGGATTTCAGCAGCATTTCTGTCAGAGAACAGGAGCTGGTTGAAAAAATCAGCGGCTTGTCCGGAAAAGAGGCTGTTCAGACGGTAGACTCCACGCTGTTGTTTTCTGCAAAGGAATGGGACGAAGTCTGCGACGGCAGAATAATTGACGAGCCGTATCTTATCTGCTATTTTTTGAGCACAAACAGGGCGGTAAAAAAATACATCTCGGAATTCGCTAAGAAAAAGAGGATGAAGATTGTAATTCTGCCTCATGTCGGCGGAATAAATATTTCGGATTGCTTTTTTGGCGATATGAGGTTGTATGATATTTCTCCGTCACAATTTGTCTCTTTAATAAAATACGCTGATTATGTGTTGACCGACAGTTTTCACGCTTCAGTTTTTTCCTGTATATACAAGAAAAAGTTTGTGGTGTTTTCAAGACGCGGCGGCGAGAGAATGAATTCAAGATTACACTCTCTGCTTAAATTGTACAGCAGTACCGACAGATTTGCGGGAACAATTGCAGGCGCAGCCGAACTGGAAGAAAAATTGGAAAATTGCGCGGCGGGAGAAGGCTCATTGTTGCAGGCGACGATTGATGAATCCAAAAGATTCATTGAAAAATCATTATCAGTATCCGAGGAAGACAGAGCGTATGAAAATTGACAGAACGAAAAATGCTTCGAGAAATATTCTTTTTGGTATCATACTGAAGATATATCAATTGCTGGTTCCGTTTCTGATGCGAACCGCAATGATATATTTTATGGGCGTTCAGTACCTTGGGTTAAATTCGTTGTTTACTTCTGTACTGCAGGTTCTGAACCTGGCTGAGCTGGGCGTCGGTTCTGCAATGATTTACAGCATGTACAGGCCGATCACTGAGGACGACAAGGTAACAATCTGCGCTTTGATGAAGTTGTACAGAACGTACTACAGAATCATCGGATTGATTATTGCGGTAATAGGAAGCATCCTGATTCCTTTCATTCCGAATCTGATAGCAGGCGAAGTTCCGCCCGAGATCAACGTCTATGTTCTTTATGCGCTGAACCTGAGCGCAACGGTGCTTTCCTATTGGCTTTTTGCGTATAAAAACAGTATCCTTCAGGCGCACCAGAGAAACGATGTCATCAGCAAGGTTACCATCCTGACCAATTCCGTGCAGTATCTGTTTCAGTTTTTGGTGCTGTGGCTTTTCAGGAACTACTATTTATTTGTAATAGTATTGTTGATCACACAGGCTCTGACAAATATTGTGACAGCCATTATCGCTGACAGATTATACCCCGAATTCAAGCCCGGGGGAAAGGTTCAGAAAAGCGACATCAAAAGGATTAACCGCCGCATCAAAGACCTGTTCACCTCAAAGCTCGGAACCGTGGTTTACGAGTCGGTCGATACTATAGTAATATCCGCGTTTCTGGGTCTTTCTGCCTTGGCAATATATCAGAACTATTTTTATATTCTGACTGCGGTTTCGGGATTTATCAGCGTTATTTTCACGGCTTGCACAGCAGGAATCGGCAATAGCATCGTGGTTGAAACAAAGGAAAAGAATTTCCATGACTTTGAAAAATTCACCTTTATAATCAGCTGGATTGCTGGCTTCTGTTCCGTATGTATGCTGTGTTTGCTCCAGCCCTTCATGAAATTATGGGTCGGAGAAGATTTGATGCTTGCGTTTTCGCTGGTATGTTGTTTTGTCGTTTACTTCTTCCTCAAACAGATCAACTCATTGTTTAATCTTTATAAGGACGCCTCGGGTATTTGGCACGAAGACAGATTCAGACCTCTTGCGGCGGCAATGACAAATCTGGTGCTGAACTTGATTCTTGTTCAGTTTATCGGATTGTATGGAATATTAATTTCCACAGTATCCGCTATCTTGTTTGTCGGATATCCCTGGCTGCTTCATAACTTGTTCACGCTCATTTTTGACATGAAAAACCTGAAAAACTATCTGAAAAAAATAGTTTTTTATTTTCTGGTTATCGTATTGAGCGGCGTTGTTACATATTTTTTGGCGTCATTCATCAATTTCGCAACGGTTCCGACGCTGTTGTTAAGAGGAGTCATCTGCTTGATTGTTCCCAATGCAATATATTTTGTTTGCTTCAGAAAAACCAAAGAGTTCAAACAAAGCGTCATACTGGCAGATAATATGACAAAGGGAAAAATCAAATTCATAAAAAAATTGAAGTGAGAGAAAATGATTAGGATAAAAGACAAAGAAAACTGTTGCGGCTGTTCTGCCTGCGTCCAGGCTTGCCCCAAAAACTGCATTCAGATGAAAAGCGATACGGAAGGTTTTCTGTATCCGCAAGCCAATCAGGAAAGCTGCATTGAGTGCGGCTTATGCGAGAGGGTTTGTCCAATTATCAATTACAAACCGAAAACCGAAACGGTGCTTTCCGCGTATGCGGGATATGTCAAAAACGAGTCGGTAAGATTGAAAAGCTCCAGCGGAGGTTTGTTTACCGCAATTGCCGAAAGCGTTCTGTATGAAAACGGGGTTGTGTTCGGCGCTGCCTTTGATGACAAAATGCATGTCGGTCACATAGCTGTTTCCGGAGAGGCTGATTTGGATTTGCTTAGCGGCTCAAAATACGTTCAGTCTGATATTAATTATACATATGCTGAAGCAAAAAAATATCTCGACGAAGGAAAGAAAGTGTTTTTTACCGGAACCACATGTCAGATTTCAGGCTTAAAGCACTTTTTGAGAAAGGACTATTCCAATTTGATTACCGCGGATGTTCTTTGCCACGGCACTCCCAGTCCTAAGCTGTGGAAAAAATATCTGGAGGATCAGGAAAAGTATTACGGCGCGTCGGTTGAAAATGTGGCTTTCAGACACAAGAAAACAGGCTGGAAAACGTATTCGATAGAGATGGATTTTTCGAACTCGGCAACATATTTCAGAAAGTATAATCATGATATATATATGATGATGTTTATCGGAAATATTTGCCTTCGTCCGTCATGCCATGACTGCAAGTTCAAGACTCTTGAGAGAGATTCCGACTTGACACTCGGAGATGCCTGGGGAATCAATAAAATTCTGCCGGAATTGGATGATGATAAGGGAACTTCCGTTATTCTCGTGCATAGCGAAAAAGGCCAGGCGATTATTGATGCGATCTCTGATAAACTTGTTATCAAAAAATATGACGCCGATAAGCTGTTGCCGCCGACTGCGGATTCCAGAAGATCAGTAAAAAGGCACGCGAACAGAGAGCACTTTTTCCGCAGGCTGAACGAAGGAGCATCCTGCGTCGAGTTGTTTGACATTGCATCACCGCCCCGGTCCGCTGTGGGACATATCAAGCGTAATCTAAAAAAACAGTTAAGAAATATCGCGGGCATAAAATACAGAATACACCGCACTGACAAGTAATTATTTCCAAACGGTATCTGAATAAATCCAAAAACCTTATTTGAGTGATCATTTTTCTTGTTGCTTTCATATTTTTGCATTTTAGCAAGTTTGATTGCTGTTAACAATACCACAAAAAAACAGTAATATATGAATTAATTGAGCCTAAATGACAAAATTGCACATTATACGTGACTTATTGGCTGATATTCATTGACTTTTGAAGCGAATGATGATATCATCATGAAAGGCAAATCAGTAAATAATCAATTTTGACGTTATTTGCAGCTTGCGTTTGTTGTTTGATGATTAAATTCAGATTTATCTTACTTTTCGGAAAGGTTTCATCGGCTGGCAGGAAACGGTCTTATCTAAGAGTGAAATAGAATTTTCACTCTTTTTTATTGTGATGTTATAATCTGAAAAAGTCTTTTTAGGATGATTATTATGGATACCCTCTCAAATAATAGCATCCAGCTCAAAGAGCTGGATAAAAAAGATTTATTCCGCAAAAAAAAATACTATTGGATTGGCCGCAGGGCGCAGGATATCTTTTTCAGCGGAATTGCACTGATAGTGTTTCTGCCGATAATGCTGCTGACAGCGCTTATTGTTTTTATCGACGATCCGCACGGCAGTCCTATTTTCAGTCAGATTCGTTGCGGAAGAAACAACAAGCTGTTTAAGATGTACAAAATCCGCTCAATGTACTGTGACGCTGAAGAAAGACTGGATGACCTGATCGAGGATAATGAAATGGATGGTCCGGCATTCAAAATCAAGGACGATCCGAGAATCACCCGAGTGGGCGGCTTCATCAGAAAGACGGGAATTGACGAGCTTCCGCAGCTTTGGAATTTTTTCAAGGGAGACATGAGTATCGTCGGACCCAGACCCGCGCTTCCCTGAGAGGTCGAGCAGTACACCGAGCTGCAGCTTCAGAGGCTGTACGTTCAGCCGAGGCTTACTTGCTATTGGCAGATTCAGCCCAACAGAAACAGCATTCCCTTTGACGAGTGGATGGCTCTTGATTTGAAATACATTGAAGAGCGAAGCTTTTGGGTTGACTGGAAAATAATTTTTATGACTCTGAAAACAGTGTTCAACAGGCAGGGAGAGTAAGCCTGTGTGTCGGAATAACTCTGCACAAATCAAATTAAAAATGTCGAAAAGGCTGCTTCATCTGGAGCAGCCTTTTGTTCTATGATAATAAGTCGCCGAGAATAGCGTTTGATACCAAAAAGCCCTTGGGGGTATAGCTGATATGCTGTCCGTCGCGCTCCATCATGTTCATACTGATATATTTATCCGTTTTTTTGTAACCGCTCAACTGTATATTCCGCCGCGTGAGCACCACTTGCACGGAGTTTTAGCACCACGGTCACGCTGCTTTAGCGCCACCCTTTACGGGGTTGAGCACCACCCTCTATAATAGATTTGGCACGCGTCAGCGTGACTAAATCAAAAGGAGGTTGTCGAAATGATCGACTACCGAAACATTTTAAGACTGCACAGCGAAGGGCATAGTCAGCGAGCGATGGAGCGAGAGTTATACTGCTCGCGTCACACGATCTCCGATGTGCTCGACAAGGCGAAGAAAGCCGGGATCTCCTGGCCGTTGGGTGAAGACGTTACCAACGAGATGATTCAGGAGCTTCTTTACCCGGGAAAGTACGCTTTGGCGTGTCCTTACACGCAGCCGGATTTTTCTGAGATCCACAAAGAGCTTGCAAAGAAAGGCGTTACGCTCACGCTTTTGTGGGAAGAATACTGCGTCAAGGTTCGCGATTCGGGCGGAATCCCATATATGTACACGCAGTTCTGCGAGAAGTATCGCCGTTGGGCACGCGTTACGAAAGCGACCATGCGCATCACACATAAGCCCGGCGACGCAGTTCAGGTGGATTGGGCAGGAGACCCACTCTACATCACCGATTCAGTTACCGGAGAGGTGGAACCGGCTTACATATTTGTCGCCGTGTTACCGTGCAGCTGGTATACCTACGCCGAGGTTTGCGGCGACATGAAGACAGAGAACTGGCTGCTCTGTCATGTTCACGCATTCAACTACTTCGGCGGCGTTCCGCGTTTGCTGATTCCGGATAACTGCCGAACCGCAGTCAGCAAGAATACCCGTTACGAAAC
>JAEEGL012648138.1_pt1 | contig 24078 bp, 17 predicted proteins | sample 9134231 | NCBI WGS metagenome assembly JAEEGL01 (sample SAMN16246548, study PRJNA631951) | gut metagenome | biome: gut microbiome; feature: rumen; material: fiber-attached | host: Bos | place: Iran: Karaj | collected 2018-10
AATACGGCTGATTATGAAAGTTCCGTCATTCATCCCAAGTCCTTGCTTTTCCCCATGATAGAGGTGAACGTTGGTGCTATCAAACCTAAGAAACTGGGAAGATTCGCAGAACTGAGACATTGACGAGGCAGTTACCATTGCAAACAATTATGTTGCAGTTTGGCAATAAGACAAAAAAACGACTTATGGTTTAAACGTTCGCCGCAGTGGCATAGCGTTGTCCATCAACTGGCGGATTGCTTCATTTAGATATTGGTTGGTGCGCTGTTCCTTTTCTGTAAGAGGGGTATTATACTTAGATTTATTTGCCGACCAGAAAGTACTATCCTTAAAGGCGATACGCTCCTCGTCCTGCGTTCGCTTAACAATGTTGTTGACAATCCAAAGGGTAGAATCAATACCAGCCTCATCAATCGCGCTCATCATGTTGTCGCGAACACGGACGGACTTTCTGAAGGTCAGTTTCTTATCACCCAAGTTGTAAAGCAACAGACGTACTTTAACACTATCCTTGCTGATGACTCCTGACATATTGGCGATTTCTGTAAATCCATGATCATGCCGATAATCTACATGCATGGAGTAGTCTATTCCCGTGATAAAATGCTGTTCGCGAGACTGATCATAGAGTATAACCTGCAAGCCGTGCACCTGACCATCAAAACGCAAAAGACGATTACGTTTACGGTCAATATACATGGTACCATCTAAAATGGGCTGTGAGAGAATAGTAGGATTGGCTGTAACACGAACCTTACTGATTTCCGTTCCATCCTCCTCGGTCATTTGGACACAAGAGAGTTCGTACAGATTTTTCACCTTGCTAAAAACAATATCGGCAGGAACAAAAGTGGCATTCCAAATATCATAATTGACCAAGACAGGGGACAGCCGTAAGAAGATGTGCATGTTTGTGCGTACAAGTCCCGTCAGACTGGGTCCTTCGAGCAGATCGTTTCTTAACTGACCACGATGACCACTATGGAAGGTGAGGTCACGAATCTGTACACATGATTTAGCACTTAGGAAAGCCTCGGCCAACTCATCTGTTCCCGGGTATCGCATGGCCATACGAAAGAAATACTGTGAAGCTGCCCTACGATGCTTCTTGGCTTCACGCTGCAGTTTGTCTACCATTTGATATATTATCCCGTCTCCCCTACTGATTGTAAGCTCCTTAAGCGTAGTTGAGATGGGGCGAAGGCTGATGACTGCAGGAAGATTAGAAGCCCGGTAACTGACGCGCTGATAGCCTATACAGGAAATAGAAATCGTCTCTGAGGGCAGACACGATAAACAAAACTCACCATCGTCGTTACTGAGAGTTCCGCAGATTGCAGAAACATACACATTAGCATATGGTATGGGTTCTCCCGTGTCTGCGTCTCGAACAACAGCACTCAAGGAATCCAACTTCTCCTGAGCAAGAATCACGCCAGAAAAGCTTAAGACTAGTATGGTAAGAATATCTTTCATCAATTTTCTTGCTCTCAATGCTTACCTATCTTCCGGATAACTGATGCCGGTAAGAATCTTTCCTGCGGGTGTGATGCCTTCGGCACTTATAGTGATACTGGTAGAATTGCTATTATTCCAGAGCTGGATATCAGCATGCCCCTTTTCATCCAATTCGAGATTTGGGTTCCAATAGAGTGTGCGACGATAATCTTTTGTACTAGGCAACGGACGGTTTCGGTAACAAGGATTATAAAACTCTTGGCTTACATCAAACCCTTGCAGAACGAAGTGGCGGTCGCGATACGTTACGCGTTCCCTTTTCCCCTGCAAAAGCAAATCAAAGCCTACATCCACTGTTGGCTGATTAGCACCCGAATAACGTGGGCTCCCTTCCATACGTGGAGCGTAGTCCGTGATAAGGTTTACCGAGCGCAGTGAGCTAAGGTCGTTCAGCGCCATACTCTTTTCGTCCAATCCTGTAAAGGAATAAGCGAATTGATTGGAAGTGCTCCAGCCAAGGTCTGAATTGTATCTTTTTCCTGCCATATTGACCCAACTTAAGTAATTTGTACCCGGTTCTCCCCAAGCATAACGCAATGCCCTTTGGTCGTCGGCTGTGGGACTATGTTTTTCCACCGCACTCGTGTTTCCAGATTCGCCATTAACGGGACCACCATATGAATGAGACGGCATTGCTCCTAAAGTAGCAAAAGTGTGCCATCTGTACTGATTAAGTTCAACAGCATCTTGGTAGGTCTTATATTGCCTATACATATTCATATCTCCCACCAACAGGCGTTCTACCCATTTTGAGAACGTGTTCTTTCCTGCAAACCATCCAGGCGTGAAACCTGCATCTATGCACTCGTTGAAAATCTGATAGGCATCACGAGAGACTGCAGGATGCGAACTGTCGTATGCTCGTAATCCACCATGCTTGCTGCGCACCGTAACCTGAGCCAGCGTGTGTTCGTCTTTAAGGCTAGACATCAAGAAAGTTCCTTCGCGTGGCGGTGCCACATGGGTATGATAGAAACTGAAGGGCTTGCAGAAACGTGGATAATAAGGTGTCAAACGAACGTAGAACTCGGGGTAGTCCTTCTCTGTAGCCTTTACCCACTGATGCTCCAAACTAGGAACAGGTTTCCCCTTTTTCAATAATTTTTCACGTTTGCGAAGCAGGCGGCGTCCCTTGCGAGTGGCCGTCAACGGCTCATCCCATTTGGTGGTATCTGAAGCAGACAGATCCAAAGTACAACGGTTGTAGAAGCTCGGAAACTCGAGGACAAAGCGACCATTCTTGGTGGCAAGATCGCCAAAAACGCTTTCCACACCCACGTCGGTTGGCTTATGATATTCGGCATGCACGCGTACCTCGCGACGAAGATTACCCTCATCGTAATAATTGCGTCCATCAAAAGCTGCCGACTCATTGTCCTTCAGCAGATAGCTGTAAGCGTTGTGCTTATCCCGCTCCTCGCCAGCATTCCCCAAGAGTGGAATAATGCCTTGTGGCTTACGTGTCTTTCTATGCGAAAACCATTCGCCGCCCTCTGGACGGGAGAAGTCGTAATGCTTAACTTCTTGGTCCATCATATTACCCCAACCGTCAAAACCTTCGCGCCCGATAGCTTGATAGCGGTAAACGGCACCAAAGTAAATGGGCGTCTTTTCGAATGGATGGTTCACACGGAAGATGCCTGGGGTAGCCATTGTTATCCAGTTGTGACGCCTCCAACCTTGCACCATCAGCAGAAGGTCGAGGTGACGATGATGTGTTTCGTCGTCCTTCTCGAAGTAATAATCCGGTTGCTCCACAAAGCCGCGAATCTGACTGCACAGCAGCATCTCGGTAAGAATATTGCTGCTATCATACAGGTACTCTGACGTAGCAGCATCCCTAACGGCCAAAGAAATGGTGGAACCTGCAGCTTGGGGATTCTCAATAGATATCTGAATAGAATCAAAAGGCTCATAGTTCTGCTGTATGCCGGAAAAATGCATCTCGGAGGCAGTAATGTCTTGCTGATGAAGAATGAAGCAAAGACGATCACTATACACACGTCCCTGTGCATTGTAAATGGTCACCTGCGCCACACCCGTAGGAAGGGAATCTGTAGGAATACTGATTTGTGTGTCCTCGGCACGGAATTTCTGGAAGTAATGCAAAGCACCACCTATCGTTACTGTAACACCTAACGTCTCGTTAGCAGCTTCGCCTCGTGGCTGCAAAGTGAGCAACAGCTGATTATTCATGACATCAGTACGGACGGCACATCCGTCTTTCTCTGCCTTAGGCATTCGTTGGCGAACAACCTGATTGCTATCACTGGTAAAAACAGTTGAATAGGTTACATCTGGCTCGTAGGTAAACTCCAATATACCTCTACCGCGATTCTCTGTTCGCTGCTCCTGCAAAAGCTGTCCGCCTCTTCCATACAGACGCATGACACCCGATATGTGCTCTCCGTCAGCCTCATTAGCTTCAAAGGCCACACGTGCACGAGTACCCTCGACAAGAACCCCTCCCTCGGGATATAGATTTACTACAGGGGCTGCCTTCCTGACTGCCGTGCGAAAGTATCTCATACGGGGGCGTTCTGTCATATCATGAGAATAAAGTCCCGGAGTGGTGGGCTTATCATAAATGGGGAAAATACGACTGTATAGTTTCTCGTAATCACGATAAAACTCCTTCGCCATTTTCTTGTTGAAAAACCATTGCTCCGCAGGCCATGTGTGAGGGTGTTGGTATTCACCCCAGTTGAGTTGCCAACGGGTATAGGCACGCAGTTCATAAAAACCACCGTAAATAGAATCATTAAGCACAAAGGAGCCTGTGCCCTGCCCATCTTTCAGTTTTACCAAACGGCGCTCCAACATATAGCCCTCCTGATTCCATAGCTCAGCATAAAGCAACTGGCTAAGGTTCGTGAGCTTACCAGTATCACTCCGACGGACATAAACCTTGAAGAAAAGTGTATCACCGGCAAAGTAGCAGGTGTTGTCCATATGTACAAACACTTCCTCTTGCGGAATATTCTTTCCAAAGAGTTCAAGATGATCTTTCCAACCTTCCAACGATGTCGGTAAAGCAGGATTCGCTTTCGTTCCCAGAAAAAGGTCGGTGAAGTCCCACTGAAGGCTATCCTCTTCAGCAGCCTGCATAGAATGGAAAGAGAGAACTGAAAAGAAAGAAAATAATACTATATGTAATGCGTGGTGTTTCATATTTACTTTTGTTTTTTCTGGAAATACTGCTTTATCTGTTTAAGGTTGGCCTTTCCCTCAATATAAATAAGGGTGAGGGTGGAGCCATTGTCTCGGTAGAGAATATAGGCGTGCTGGCTTTTGTTTGGCAACTCATAGAAGCGATGCCCTGAGTTTTCTTCTTGTGTGATAGCCTGTGCTGCATCTGCCTTGACGAACGACGTGATGCGCTGTCTGTCGGAAACCGATGGATTCTTGATTTCCAGACTGTGAAAATAACTCAGATGGAAATCCTTAAGCCTTTTGCCACTCATAACCACCTCTGTGGCATTTTTCTTTACCGAGAACTCATCAAAAGCCACCTGAACACTCCATCCCTTCTGTGCCCACAAACCAATATGCGGGCTCAGCATAATCAGTATAAGAACAATAATCTTCTTCATGGGACATTATGGGTTGGTAGATGAAAACATTTCCGTCAACTGTTGCTCCATCAGCAAGGAGGCATCGGCTTCTACACTTTGACCAGCAATACGGACGCAACTGATGTCTTGCTGCTGATACTGAAACCAACCTAAGAAGGCAATAGCACTTAGGCAAGCCGCGATGGCCAATATCCTAAGCGAACGCCTAGAGGATAAAGAACGGTTGGCCTTGCTTACATGTAGGTAGGAGAGAGTTGCTCTGATTTCGTCGAAACGAGAATCCTGAGCTTCACGTGTACAAAGGAATCTACGCAGCATGTGCTCCTCCTCATCGGAAGTCTCTGCCAAGAAGTAGCGCTGTGCCATGTCTTCCCAATAAGATAAATCGTGCTGTGTCATTTCCTTGATTTTTTATAAGTTTCTCTGATTATATTTCTTGCCCTGCTCAACTGCATTCTAACGGCAGCTTCCTGCATCCTCAGGTCTTGAGCTATTTCCTTGTAGGTCTCATCATTGATGTCGTGCCTGGTTAGAATCTCTTTTTGAAGAGGTGTCAGTTGACTTTCTATTAGCGTTTTTACTTGCACAAATGTCTCGTGAACATCTGTATCCGGTGGCGATTGGACTATATTTATTTTATCAAGCGGCATCTTGGGATGGCTCGTTTCCCTTCGCCAAAGGCTTATTTGTCTTCGATGAGCTGCTGTAGAGAGTAACTTTTCACCTTCAAGAACTGATGCGGGGTCGTATGAACCGCCCCATAACTGGCAGAAAGCATCGTTAAGTGCATCTTCACTGTCATGCAAGCCGTTGTACTGCGACCTTCGTCGCAGCATCTGATAGGCCTCAATCAGGAAATTTCTGCTCATCTTTTACATTCCTCTTTTTTATTATAACGCACAAGTTGTGTTTTTGTAACAAGAAATGTAAAAAAAATCAATCATACATTCGTAATAAATGTGTTTTTCCTTTTTTACAACCTTTATCAACGTATAGGGAAAGCTTTCAACAGACGGTTGTATTCCTTCGCTGAAATCTGAATCACGGTTCCATGACGAGGAGTAAAGAGTCCCTTGGTCTCCGTATTCTGTACAAAGGCAAAAGTTTTCAGGTCTGGACTCTTGGTAAATTGATAATGGCCATTGCAATAGCAATCATACATCAGGCACCAACCTCCTCCTATAAGAGGAAAGACACCGGCACCTTCTACGTCGTCCTTTGTTGTCTCGCAGAAACCCTCACACAATGTCCAGGTTTCCGGATGATGCAAATCAGAGAATGTATATTGGCGGATTCCTTTATGGCTACCATCGGCCTCTGTTTTAAAGAACAGATGGTAAAGCCCATCCTTATCCTGCACTATATCCGTATCTATAGAAGGTGAATGAAAATCAAACAAAACCAGCGGCTCTCCTTCCAAATCGCTGAAATCAGCATTGGCATAGCACCAATAAACACGGTCGTATGGAATAGAACCATCGTCTGTCAGTAATGAGAAATAGACCATATACTTACCAGCCTTCTTATCGAAAATCGTCTGTGGAGCCCAAACACGGGTAACATGAGCAAAATGAGTACCATTGAAACGTTGGGGAAAGTGTACCGTGTGATGTTCCCAGTGAATCAAATCGCGAGAGCGAAGAAGCACCATTCCTCTGTTACTAGCCCAGCCCAACGAAGAACGCATATCTGTTACAACCATGCGAAACCAGCCATCCTTGCAACGTAGAATATGTGGATCACGTACCCCCTTTGCCAAAGCAATACTGTCACTGGACAAAATGGGATTCCCGCCATTAAGAGGTGTATAGTTAAAGCCATCGTCGCTGACAGCATAGCATATCTGTTCTTGCTGGGGAGCATTGCCCGTGAAATAGGTAAAAAGGTACTTGGACATCTTCTTGGCCGAACAGGGGACAACTGCCAAGAAGAGGAATAAGAAAAACTTGTTCTTCATTGTTCTTTGGTATTTTCCAAATGATTTGGTTTTCATGATTGAGGTTTTAGGTCTTAGCCCATTTTTGAAGTTATAAAAGGTTCTTGGAGAGGTATCTTACTGGGTACCATACAGCGGCCCAGCCGACCAAGAGGACAGTTACAAAGATGATGACCAAATCCAGAGGATGAACACTTACAGGATAGGCTTCTACAATAAAGCTACCCTCGCTCTCTCCCATGGTAATGAGGCCGTATTCCTGTTGCAACCAACAGAGCAGAAGGCCAAACAAAAGACCTATAACAGCTCCGGCCAAACTAATCATACGACCCTCAAACATAAAGATATGACATATCTGTCTATCGGTTGCACCCATGCTGCGGAGTGTCTGCACATCTTGTTTCTTCTCAATCATCAGCATGGAAAGGGAACCGATGATGTTGAAACAGGCCACCAATAATATAAAGGTAAGGAAGAGATATGAGATAAGTTTCTCGATACGCATGATACGGAACACATCGTCCTGTTGCTCATAACGGTCCTGAACGGAAAATTTCTCACCCAAAAGCGTACTGATTTCCTTCTTGGCCTGCGAGAGGGAAACGCCCTTCTTCAACTTTACCTCAGCCGACGAGATGCAGCCCTGCTGGTCGAACAAGCTTTGCGCAAATCTCAGACTGGTGATGATGTAGTTGGCATCATATTTTCCCTGCTGAACCATAAAAACAACACCAGGGCTTTGCAACTCCTGATGGTTGAAGGAACTCAAGGGATTGGCCATATTCACACGTTCTCCCCGTTTGGGAGCATATACCTGCAAAGGTTCTGTAAAATCGGCTCCAAGCCCCAGCCTGCTTGCCAACTGAATGCCCAGCACACCGTATTCCAATACGTCGGCATGAAGAACAAAAGAGCCGTCGCCGTAAAGGATCTTCTGGATGTGCGTCTGCTTACTGAAGTTATCCGCCACACCCATAATAGTCACCACGTGCTGCTGCCCACCTGTCACCACCATAGCCTGACCTTCCATGACTGGCGTATAGACGGCCACGCATGGAAGTTTCTGCAGTTGCAGCAAACGCCCGTCATTTTCTTGGATAGTATTTCCTTCGGCAAGCGTAATGCGCAATTGAGGGTCGAAGGCCGTAAACAAGCTGGCCACAAGATCATGAAAGCCGTTAAAGACACTCAGCGTACATACCAGCGCCATAGTGGCAACAGCCACACCTACCACAGAGATGCCGCTAATGATGTTAATGGCATTATGGCTCTTCTTACTGAAGATATACCGACGAGCAATGAAGAACGGGAAGTTCATTTGTCACCGAACATTGAGCATCAGCCCTTTAGTAGTTCATCTATGTGTTCAACGTAATCCAGTGAGTCATCACGGAAGAACTTCAGTTCGGGGATGATGCGCAGTTGCTTTCCCACGCGGGTGCCCAGCTCGTACCGAACCTGCTTCTGGTTGTTGTTAATGTTCTGCACAATCTCCTCAGCGCGTTCGCTTGGGAATACGCTTAAGTAGGCGCGACAGATACTAAGGTCGGGGCTAATACGACAAGCGCTCACGCTTACCAATACGCCTCGCATGGCGCTAGTCTGCTTCTGAAAGATATCACTCAACTCCTTCTGAATCAGTCGGGCTATTTTATTTTGTCTTGTTGTTTCCATATCTGGCCCCTCTCCCTAACCCTCCCCCAAATGGGAGGGAACTGCAAGCAGGGGCTTGGGCAGTTTAATTATAATTCCCCTCTTCCCCAAATGGGAAGCGAGGTTAGAGGTTAAAGAGGAGCCTTATTCCTCTGGCATAAACATTGGATCCCATGCAGGCAGACGAGTGGGCTTCTGCTTCAAGAGTTCCAAAACAGAGGTAGGACAATACTTACGATTCACCACCACACGGAACATATATTCGCGGAACCACTCGTCAGTCATGATGATGTAACCATTCTGACCGCTATCCGACCCCCAACTATTTTCCACTTTCCACTTCTTGGCTTTGCCTTCGCCATCCAAATCTACGGCCATCAGGGTCATAGCATGCGTGCTACCGCTGTCGAAACTCTGGATGCGCTGCTTCTTGTTCATGCCAAAGGTGGTACCGAGGAGGCTTCCGTAATCGTAGTTCTTGATGTCAGCAATACCCACGCCTCGATCCAAGAACTTGCCTACATCGCAACTGAAATACATCTGACAGCTATCCTTCAATGAGGCAATGGCGATATTCTCCAACTCATCAATGGGCAGGTTCACATAGAGCCAGTTGTGCCCGTCGTAAACATGGCGGTCGTAATCAATCTCATAAACCTTGTTGTAGGGACGACTGGGGTCGTTCATGAGCATTACATAATCCTTGTTCAGGTCTTCGCCTTCGTTAATGCAATAGGTCTCAAAGAACTCCTGGGGAGTGTATGTTTTCTCCTTCCACGTAAACTGTGTAGGAGGTACACCGTAAGCCATTACCAGCATCCGGTAAACCGTACCGAGTTGCTCCACTTTCAAAGCCTGCAATTGCTTCTCGCTCATGCCTGCCTCGCTCTTTTCGCGCAAGGTGATACCAAACTCGCGGAGCTTCCTTTTCAGATGACCACAGAATTCGCTGGTACTGTTACTAACGTATGTTTCGGGCATCACGTCAGCAGGAACAACACCATACTTTGTGGTCAAATCGGCAACTCCTGTGTAAGTGCCACCGTCAGAAAGCGGATGCTGGAAGAGCCAGCGTACCATCTCGCTGTCAATGGGCTGCTTACGTGTATCAATGACACCTTGTAAAAACAGGTTGCTCTTTTCCAACTGGTCATAGAAAAACAGATAGCATTGGCTGAGAACAAAGTTCTTGGTATCCAACTTCTTCATGGCACGTCCACGCAACACATTCAGTCCCGTAAAGAGCCAGCAACGACCGCTGCTCTTCTGGTCAGTAATACCTGTATTCTTAATCTCTATGCTAAAGTTCTTGTCCTTGGTTCCGGCATTCTCCTGATTGACAGCCATCTTAGCAATGCCCACGTTACTGATAGCATTGCGAAGTGCCTTTTCTGTAGGAGTTCCTGTATAGCTTCCTTGTAATGTCTTTAGAACATCGGGGGTAATGTTGGTTTGCGCCTGACAGATTGCACTACCTGCAAGTATCAAGGCACATAAAATGCTTTTTTTCATCTTTTTGAATGTTTTAACCTTATTATTTGCGCAAAAGTACGTTTATTTCATTAACTTTGCAAGTAACTAAGGTAGAATTATTAGCTACCGCCACCACATTTGAGTTTAAAACTAATGAATCTGACATTATGAGTAACGACAAGAAAATTGTGCTGACGCTTGATGCAGGCGGAACAAACTTTGTTTTTTCCGCCATTTGCAACAACGAGGAGATAGTAGAACCCGTGCGCTTAAAGGCTGTAACGACCGATACCGAGGGCTGTCTGGCAACTTTGGTTCAGGGATTCACCACCATTAAGGAGAAACTGGACGTAGAGCCCGTGGCCATCAGCTTTGCATTCCCTGGTCCTGCCGACTATGAGCACGGTGTGATTGGTGACCTACCCAATTTCCCGTCTTTCCGTGGCGGCGTACCCTTGGGCCCCTACTTGGAAAGTGTATTCGGCATTCCCGTTTTTGTGAATAACGACGGTAATCTGTTTGCCTATGGAGAAGCTTTAGCTGGAGCTCTTCCACGCGTAAACAAAGCTTTGGAGGAGGCAGGCTGCAAGCGACGCTACAAGAATATGATAGGTGTAACGCTGGGAACTGGATTCGGTTGCGGCGTGGTAATAGATAAGGTTTTGCTGACAGGCGACAATGGTTGCGGCGGTGATGTGTGGTGTATGCGCAACGGAATGTACCCCTTTGTGATTGCAGAGGAGAGTGTCAGCATCCGTGCCGTACGTCGTGTATATGCCGAGATGTCTCATGAGGAGATTGGCGACCTTACTCCCAAGGATATCGGCGAGATTGCCAACGGTACCCGTCCTGGTAACATGAAGGCCGCTCAGGAAAGCTTCCGTCAGTTAGGTCAGGTAACAGCTGCCGCTCTGGTAAATGTATTGAATATCGTGGACGGTATTGTTGTTATCGGCGGTGGCGTATCAGCAAATTCCAAGTGGATTCTTCCCGGCATGATGGAAGAGTTTGCCCGTCCTGCAGGAACCTTTACAGGCAATCTACTCCCAACACTCCAGTCCGAAGTTTACAACTTTGAAGATCCAGAACAACGGAAAGCCTTCCTTGAGGATAAGGATGTCTTTGTAAATGTGCCCCACACCGACAAGAAGGTGCTGTACCAAGCTCAACGTAAGGTTGCCATTATGGTTTCTGAGTTAGGAGCCAGTAAAGCCATCAACTTAGGTGCTTATAACTTTGCTATAAATCAAATAGAGAAATGATTAATTGTTGACAAGTTGACAAGTAAACACGTTGTTTGTTTATATCTGTCAACTTGTCAACTAAATAGAAAAACAAGAGTCTTTTCTCCAACTTACTTTCGCTCTGATAAAGAAATAAAACGATTTTTTATTTCATTTATCTCTCGCTTATTCGTAACTTTGCAGTCAACAAAATTGAAAAGGATGAAACGCTTTCTGTTTATAATGGCTGTTCTCTCTACTCTGTACGCCAAAGCACAGGAGGAGATAATAACGGAGCCGACGAGAAAGGATACCATAAGACTGCTGACAATAGGCAACAGTTTCTCACAAGACGGAGTGGAACAATATCTGTATGAGTTGGCAAAAGAGGTAGGTGTCCACATGATTATTGGTAATGCCTACAAGGGCGGGCAAAGCCTAGAACAACATTGGACAGACTTGACCCAAGAGCATGATGTTTATGAATATCGTAAAGTGGTAAACGGTGTCCGCACAAATACAACACATGCATTGCTACCCCCTATCATAACTGACGAACAGTGGGACTTTATCTGTTTCCAACAAGCAAGCCACTACAGCGGATTAACAACAACCTATGAGCCTTTTCTGTCCCAACTTATCCAATATACCGATAGCATAAAGACAGGACAGGATGTACGTTATGGCTGGCATATGACGTGGGCCTATGCTAAGGACTCTAATCACAGCGGCTTTGCAAACTACAGCCGTAAACAGGATGTGATGTATGACAGCATCCGATATGCTGTTCAATGGACACAGATTATGCACCCAGAATTCTCCTTTAATGTCCCCTGTGGCACAGCCATCCAGAATGCGCGTACAACCTACTTGGGTGATAATATGAATCGCGACGGTTATCATCTGGACCTAAAAATCGGTCGCTATACCGCAGCTTGTACATGGTTAGAAACACTTACAGGTATCTCATCCGTAGGGCTGAACTACAAACCGGACGGCGTTGACAAAGCTGCCGCTCATGCTTGTCAGGTGTCCGCTCATGCTGCCATTCTGAACCCCTACGAAGTTACAAATTTGGACCGCGAAGGCTTCTCGGCTCTGAACGATATTGTACCTTCAGGTCTTATCAAGCTAAACTTTGCAGAAAAAAGAATCGAGAGCAGCGACTGGAACACGATAACACCAGCTATGCGTACCTTTACCTGGATTACAGATACCAACAAGAATGTAACGGGCATTACCCTAACTCATTCCAATGCTTTTATAGGAACCAATACAAATGGCCCCACCTATACTACGACAAACATGCTAATGCCTGCAGGCGTTTCAAAAACGTGTATGTGGGGATATGCAGCAGAAAGTTTCGGTAGCCAAAAGCCCAAGGCCTCCTGCACCATTACCTTGGGACACTTGAATCCTGACCTGAAATACGACTTCACCATCTTTTCATCAAGACAGGACTGTCAAGATTGGCGAGAAACAGAGTTTATCCTTCAAGGGGACAAACAATACACAGACGGTGTGGAAGCAGCCAATAATACAAGCCACACGGCTCTTATAAAGAATGTGAGACCAACAGACGACGGGAAAATCACCATAATTGTGACTCCAGGTAAGAGAAACAATAGCAAAAACCGATTTTACTACTTGAATGCGATGACAATAAAGACACATAAATAGTCTTTAAGGCTTAAACTTTAATAATGATTAATAATAATATAACAATATGGAACAACAAAAACAGATTCAAATTCAGTTCAGACTGGTTGACGTACAGGAACTGCAATTTGTAAACCTTTCTAAACAATGGCCCGAAGGTGAACTTCAGGTAAACAATCAATTGCAGTTTAACTGTGACACAGAAAAACGCGTTGTTAGATGTGTTACAAACTTTGAATACAAAAAAAATGACATTACACAGTTGATTTTGGGCGTACAGACAGTCTTTGAGTTCGCCAGAGAAGGCTGGAGCGCTATGTACGATCTGAATGGCGACCAATGGGTTCTGCCCGTAGGATTGGTACAGCATATTGCTGATATGACCATTGGCGCAGCCCGTGGTATTCTAGCCATACGCACGGAAGAAGCAGGAATACCCAAACAAATACTCCCTCTAATCAACCCAGGACAGATACTACAAAACAATATCAGCTTCAAAAGAACTCCACAAGCTAAGGGCATGCCAATAGGAAATTCTGTCGGAAATGCATAAAAGGAAAAAAGTGATGATTCGTCTGTAAAATCTACGAATTCGTCGAATATATTTCTCCGCTGCAGAATATAGTCTTACATTTGCCATGTGCAAACAAGCGATGCATGACCATAGCTTGAAAAATCTAATGCAGAGGGCTGTATTTATACAGCCCTTTTTTTTGTTGTTTTGGAGTGCAAAATATTCCTTTAGCCTCTGGTTTAACTAAACCGGACTTCCTCCCGTCCGAAAGTGCAAAGAAAAACATTTTTTCCCTTGGTTCTTTGCTTGCTTATTTGTAACTTTGCACCCACAAAGCGAGATGCCCCTGTAGTTCAATGGATAGAACAACGGTTTCCTAAACCGTCGATCCGGGTTCGATTCCCGGCGGGGGTACTTTTTTTATAGTGAAAATTTAGGAATCAAAAATAAGACTAACATGGAGATTAAGGAAAAAGAATCTGTAGTAGTAAGATTCTCTGGCGACTCTGGCGATGGTATGCAGTTGGCTGGAAATATCTTCTCTACCGTTTCTGCTACCGTTGGTAACAGTATCAGTACATTCCCCGACTATCCTGCAGACATCCGTGCCCCGCAGGGTTCACTGACGGGTGTAAGTGGTTTTCAAGTTCATATTGGCGCAGATCAGGTATTCACCCCTGGAGACCAGTGTGATGTTTTGGTGGCAATGAATGCCGCAGCCCTGAAAACACAGTACAAATTCGCGAAATCCGATGCTGCAATTATTATTGATACAGACAGCTTCGGTCCCAAGGATTTGGAGAAGGCCCAGTTTAAGACAGAAGACTATCTGAACGAGATGGGCATCGACCCCGATCGCGTGATTGCATGCCCCCTGACCACCATGGTTAAAGATTGTCTGGCAGAAAGCGGAATGGATGTAAAGAGTATGCTTAAATGCCGCAATATGTTTGCGTTAGGTTTGGTATGCTGGCTCTTTGACCGCGACTTGGATGTTGCCTTTAACTTCTTGAAAGAGAAATTTGCCAAGAAGCCCGGCATTGCAGAAGCAAACATTAAGGTTATTCAGGCTGGATATGACTACGGACACAATACACATAGCAGCGTAGCTAACGTCTATCGCATAGAAACAAAGAATAAGGTGCCCGGACGCTATATGGACATTACTGGTAACAAAGCTACCGCATACGGATTTATTGCAGCTGCAGAGAAGGCTGGATTGAAGCTTTATTTAGGCTCCTACCCCATCACCCCTGCCACTGATGTGTTGCACGAACTTTCAAAACATAAGAGTTTGGGCGTGACAACCGTTCAGTGCGAAGATGAAATCAGCGGCTGTGCTTCTGCACTGGGCGCGTCTTTTGCTGGTGCATTGGCTGTTACAAGTACAAGTGGCCCAGGTATCTGCCTAAAGAGCGAAGCTATGAACTTGGCTGTTATCATGGAACTTCCTTTAGTGGTGTTGGACGTACAACGTGGCGGTCCTGCTACAGGTCTTCCCACCAAGAGCGAGCAGACCGACTTGCTTCAAGCTCTCTTTGGTCGTAATGGTGAAAGTCCCATGCCTGTGATTGCTGCAGCAAGTCCTACAGATTGCTTTGATGCAGCCTATGCTGCTTGCAAGATGGCTTTAGAGCATATGACACCCGTTATCCTAATGACGGATGCCTACGTGGCCAATGGTTCTGGTGCTTTCAAACTACCTAACCTGACAGAATATCCTGCCATCAATCCTCCATACGTTCCAGAGGAGTTGAAGGGTACATGGACGCCATATATGCGTGCAGAAAACGGCACACGTTACTGGGCTGTTCCTGGTCGTCAGGGATTTGAGCATATCTTAGGTGGACTGGAGAAGGATGACAAAACTGGTGCCATCAGCACAAACCCAGAGAACCATGACTTAATGACTCGTAAGCGTCAAGCTAAGATAGATGCTATTCAGGTTCCTGATTTGGAGGTACTGGGCGACAAGGATGATGCCGACCTTCTGATTGTAGGTTTCGGTGGTACATTTGGCCACCTGCACGCAGCAATGGACGAAATGCGTGCTACGGGCAAGAAGGTAGCTTTGGCTCACTTTAAGTTCATCAACCCATTACCCAAGAACACCGCAGAAGTATTAAAGAAGTACCACAAGGTTGTTGTTGCTGAGCAGAATATGGGTCAGTTGGCCGGCTGGCTACGCATGAAGGTGGACGGTTTTGTTCCCTACCAGTTTAACCAAGTTAAGGGTCAACCCTTTGTTGTTGCTGAGCTAGTTGAGAATTTTACAAAATTGTTGAACAAATAAAGAAAGGACATACATTATGGCATATACTCAGAATGATTTCAAGAAAGGACAGCCACGTTGGTGTCCTGGATGCGGCGACCACTTCTTTTTAGCTTCACTACATAAGGCAATGGCAGAAATAGGTGTTGACCCATGGAATACGGCCGTTATTTCTGGTATCGGTTGCTCCAGCCGTCTGCCTCACTATATGGCAACATACGGCATGAACACAATTCACGGTCGTGCTGCCGCCATTGCTACGGGTGCCAAGGTTGCTAATCCCAACCTGACCGTTTGGCAAGTGAGCGGTGATGGTGATGGTCTAGCCATTGGCGGTAACCACTTTATACACGCAAACCGCAGAAACATTAATCTAAACATGATTCTGCTGAACAATCGAATCTATGGTCTGACAAAGGGTCAATACAGCCCAACCTCTCCCAGAGGCTTTGTCAGCAAATCATCTCCCTATGGTACAGTAGAAGATCCATTCCGCCCTGCAGAGCTCTGCTTCGGCGCCAGAGGTCATTTCTTTGCCCGCGCCGTAGCAACAGATGCACCTGGCACTATCGAGGTCCTGAAGGCCGCATATGAGCATAAGGGAGCCAGCGTTTGCGAGATTCTACAAAACTGTGTTATCTTTAACAATGGCACACACGATGCCGTATATGACAAAGCCGGTCGTACCAAGAATGCTATCTATCTGAAACACGGAGAAAAAATGCTTTTCGGTGAGAATAACGAATATGGTATTGTTCAGGACGGTTTCAGCGTAAAGGCTGTAAAGTTAGGAGAGGATGGTTATACAGAAGCCGACGTGTTAGTTCACGACGCCAAGTGCGAGGATAATACCCTTCAACTTAAACTTGCCGAAATGGAATGGCCAGTTGCCTTAGGTGTAATCCGCGATGTAGAAGCACCTACCTATGACGACTGCGTAACTGCCCAGATTGAGGAGGTAAAGGCTCAGAAGAAATATCACAACTTTGCCGAACTACTTGAAACCAATGATATTTGGGAAGTAAAATAAGCCCTCCTTTACATAAAGACAAAAAGCCCCGCGAAATTCGCGGGGTTATTTGTTTATTAAAAGAGCTTGTGTGAGAATGTTACGCTCACCACAGGCCAACACTTGAACTTCTTTACGGTATTAACCATATCACCCACTTTCCCAGGAATTTCAGAAACATCACGGGTAAGGTCTATGCGTGTCGGCAGAATATCTTCCCATGATCCTTCTTCATTATTCCAAGTGGTCATAGGACAATCGTCAGGATCGCTGCTTACTTTATATACATTATCTACATATATATGTGGATTTCCTCCCCAAAAGAGTGCACCGGCATCTACCGTCAATTTCCATTTCCCGTCCCTTGACAGAGTTGTGTTATAGCCTAATCCAACGTAAGGACGAAACTTACTAACCTCCATGGTTGCCTTTGCCATAGAATTCTTATTAGGTATCATCACAGCCTTGCTACCATCGGAAAACTTTCCAAGAGGCATACCCATCATACCAATCTCTACAAATTTGTCATAATACTGTGGTGGAATAATCGAAGCGCCTTCGATGGGTGCAATATTATCACCCTTATATGCCTTTAAATACATGGCATTATACATATTTACGGCAGAAAGGGTTGGGATGGCAGATTCGTCGTTCTCCGCTTCGCCAATGCGCGAAGGACCAGCATAGAAACCTGCAGTTACACTCCAATGCTTATTTCCTGGAATAGGGAAGACATCCACAAGGAATTTGAAATTGGTACATTTAGGAGACATAAGCATGTCAACATTTTCCTGCATAACCTGCCCTGTGAAGTTCTCCATCATATCCTTCATCTTCTGTAGCTTCTCATCTGAAACTTTTCCCATGAATTTTACATCAAAATTACTTTTGACAGTAAACTTGGGCATATAGGTAAAACCTGTACGAAGACGCACGTAATTACCTACAGGCATGGCTATATCAGCACCTATACCCGTGCTGGATACATTGACGCCAAAATCCATATGGTTGAAATAGTCCTGAGCAGAGACACAAAGTGTTACAGAAAGTCCTAATAGAACCAGTAATCTTTTCACCTTCAACATATTTAACTCTAATTATTATCGTTTTAATATCTTCTTACCGTTCACGATATAAATATTCTTGGGCTTCATAGCAAAAACACATTTACCAGTGAGATCGCAAATAACTCCCGCAGATTCTTCTCTATTCGCCTTTAATCCTTCATTAGATATACCATCTATGATATCCAAAGGGCAAGTATATGTAACATCCTTGGCAGGCATTGTGATGTACTTTGCACCTTGCCAATCTGCATCCGTTACTTCCAATTCGCCTATACTATATGTATATGCAGGGATAGAGTCTCCGTAAGAAACTTCCTGCTGATGAACCATCTTATCTGCTACATAGTAATTGACTTTATAAGTATTAGCCCTATATCTACCGCGAACGATAACATTAGAAGCGGGCATAGTTGCAGGCAACGTCTCCCAGCCAATAAATGTATATCCTACGAGAGAAGGCGCAGACGCAAGGGCGGTTACAGCTTCTCCATATGCCAATCTGTTAGTACGGAAGAGCTGTGTTCCACCTTTTTCACCAATTACTAACACATATTTCAGCAAATAGGAATTGACAGTAAACTGAGCCGTAACGGTAATATTACCTGCAGGCATAACAGCAGGTAGGTTCTTCCAACCGGTAAAGGTGTAACCTGTCTTTGCGGGTACTACCTCAGGAATAAAATCACCACAGGCTACTGTAATCTTTTTGTATTCAGAACCATCAACCATGTAGGTGATAGTGTAATCATTGCCCTTGTAGGTACCATAAACATTTACATCGTGTCCTGGCATAGTAGAAGGCACTTCACCCCACCCGGAGAATGTATAACCTGCTATTGCCGACGGAGTCCGATTATAAGGTGTAATGGACTGACCAAACTTATAGTCTCGCGAGAAATATACATAATCTTTATATCCTGCACCATTAATAACATATTGGAGCTTGTAGGTGCCTATAGAGAATGTTCCCGTTAGCGTAATATCACTTGCCGGCATAGTTTCCGGAATTTGGCTCCATCCGCTAAATTTATATCCCTCCTTTACAGGAAAAGCAATAGGTGTAAAGACTGTTCCATATGCCACTTGGACAATCTTATACGTCTCGCCATCCACCACATATGTTACATTGTACATATTAGGCTCATAAACAGCTGTTACCGTCAAGTTACCGGCAGTCATAACAGAAGGTAAACCTTTCCATTCCTTGAAATGATATCCTTCTCTTTCTGGCGGAATTGGTGAGCTTATTGTTTGTCCGCACGGAACTTGCTGCTGATCGAACTGCTCACCATCTATCATATAAGTAATGGTATAAACGAGAGGAGAGAAACTGCCTGTAACGGTAACATCATGTCCTGGCATAGTTGAGGGTATTGCACTCCAACCACTGAAGGTGTATCCATCACGAGAAGGACTGTCAAGCGGTGTTGTCGTATCTCCGTATTTATAAGTTTGCGTCTGGTATTCTACGCCATCTATGACGTATATAAGTTTATAAGTGCCTATGGTAAAGTAACCCGTAACGGTAATGTCATGAGAAGGCATTGTATCAGGAAGTCCTTGCCATCCGCTAAACACATAACCCTCCTTCGTCATTTCAAGAGGTGGTATGGTACTTCCGCAAGGAACAGAAACAACTTGATAAACAGAGCCTTCAAGTTTGTATGTGATGTTGTATTTTATACCCGTAAAAGTTCCTGTTACAGTGATGTCGTGATCTGGCATCTTGTCAGGAAGTCCCTGCCATCCACTAAATGTATAGCCTTCACGGGTTGGATTGTCTGCATTTATGGGCTGGCCATACTTTATCTTCTCAGTATTATAGACTATACCATCTATCATATAAGTAATGGTATAATACTGATTGGCCATAATTTCGTTATATTCGTCTTCGGTTATAATAGTCAGTTCACTCGGGCTGCCTTCAGGAACATACAAATACGAAGTATTGGACGGTAAGTAACATGTACCCTGTATTTGCTTCAAGTATTGAGTGTTTGTGGTAAAGCCTAACTTACCCTCACTGGTTAAGCCAAGCACACGCATTTTGGCTTCATTGTATGCAGTAATAGCATAAGTAGATTTGTTTCTACGTTCATAATTACTGAACATAACGCCCAACATTCGGCTTGAAAGCGGAGCTGCAGAAGATTCTACCAGATTCAGTCTATTGTCTGAAGGATTATCCGAGGAACATTCTATAAGTACGGGCGTACTAGAGGGAACAACTCCGGTAATCTCATTTAATACGGCATATCCTAATTTTAAATCGTACTTTACTACTGTGTATATCTTCATACCAGTAGAGGCTGCTTGAAAAGGAAACCCTGCATAAAACGGGTAGTAGTATTTCCCATTAGCGGAGAGCAGTGGGGTAATACCGAAATAATTCTTGCTATCGTTACTATTTACTGGGTGAATGAGCCAATTTCTATATGGCGAACTTCTGTTGGTTCCAACAACACCGTCTGGTATGTCACGACTTGTCTCCTCGTCGTCCAAATACTTGGTTACTCCAGACTCTGTCGCGCTTACAGTATAGGTACCTTTAAAAGCTCCGCTTGTAACACTATGTAAATCTACATATCGGCTTACAAATTGGTAAATACCCACACCTTGCCCTTGAATATCAATCTGCGAGCCGTATTGTTTAATATACAGGATACAGGAGGGGTCAGAGATGGTTTTTTCTTGTCCGATTGACAACTGTAGCGCGCCAAAGTCGCCAATATCGCGTTTCATATCATAAGAACCCGTATATTCTGTAATGTATAAATACCGTTGAGTTCCATAATTCTGAACACGATAAAAGCCATCACCATTAAACTGTGCCATTACATTAGAAAATATCACAGTTAAAAGGCCGAACAAGAAAACTAATCTTCTCATATATATAAAGGTAAGCATCCTTGTCCCTGGTATGTCACCAAGAACAAGGACGGCTTATCATTTAGCTGATTATAATCCGATTACTCGGCAATACAAATACTAACACGGTTCAAATCGTTCTGCTCAAATGGCTGAACTGTATCACCCTTAGAATCAATAGTGATACGACTTGACGCAATACCAAATTTGCTTGTAAGCAGATCTGCAACAATCTCAGAACGCTTCTTTGCAAGCTTCTCATTAATCTTAGTATTACCTGTACCCTTGTCAGCATAACCAGTAATAACAACCTTAGATTCAGGATACTTGTTCAAGTATGCAGCAATATCCTCAACCTTGGGCAACTCTGCACGAGAAACGTTAGTGTTGCTGATAGTAAAGAAAATGTCTTTGCGCAAAGGCTCACGCTTTACGACCTCTCTATCACGATATACTATCTTTTCTACGGGTTTCTCAACAATCTTCTCAACCACCTTCTCAACCACCTTCTCGTGACAGCAACGCTTCTTCTCAACCTTCTTGGTAGGCTGACCCAGTCTTACCTTTACACCAGCCAAAGCATTAAAGTACCAATCCAGATTAGAAGCATCCTTAGAGTTATACAAATCACTGGTGGTATTTGCATTAACTTCCAAGCCCAATGATACTCGTCTTGAAATACGGAAGTCTGCATAAGCACCAAAGCGACCCATAAAACGAGGAACGGTACCGTCCCAAAGGTTTTTCAGGAACAAGCCCTTGCCAATCTGTGCATTAGCATCGATTGCCTCCCCATTGCTGAAGAAGATGTTCGCACCAACGCCAGCTAAAACACCGCAATTAAAGACTCTGTCTGCCTTGTAACCAGCAATCAGGTTTACCAAATCGCAAGTTACATCTACAGAAGGAGCTACGTAGTTCCACTTCCACTTGTATGTATTACCAGTCTCAAGCAATGTTACGCCACCCTTGCTCTGCCATGCATTAACGGCCAAACGCAAACCCCATACGGGAGTAAACTGATAGCCACCAGCAACCTGAACATTGGGACTGATCAAATCACCAAAACAAATCTCACCTAAGGTGTACTGAGCACCTGCCTGAGCCTGAACAAACCAATGAGGGTTGAACGCATCAACGGTCACCGTTTCTGGTGCCTGCGCAGATGCTGTTAAGCATCCGGCAGACAACAATACGGTATATAATAATTTCTTGAACTTCATTTCTAATCAAATTTTAGAGTCCTACGGAAATTCACTTACTTAATCTTGATGTAATACTTTCTGGCAGCAATCTTACCATGGAAGTCAAGAGCAGAGTATGCAACCTCATATACATAACCAGACTTCAAACCTGTAGCATATGCACGACGAATGTCACCATCAAGGATAGTATTCAGAGTGGGAGAACCATTAACACGGTCCAACTCAGACTTACAAGTAGCATCGCCACCCTTTGCAGACTTCTCACCGTTAATAACGTTTGTTACGGCGATATGCTTCTTTGCCAGAGGAACAGCCAACTCCAGTGTCCATGTTGTAGGAACGAAGCTAATGTCGCCACCCAATACTGTAGGACGACTCTCTGCCTCACTAAGCAACTTAGCACCCTGACCATCGCTTGCAATCAGAACTGGCTGCAAACGTTCGTTGAAGTTATTGACGAAGCTTACAAACTTCTTATTAATCTTTGTTATATAAGAAGAAACCTCATCCATGTAATCCTGGACCTTGTTGTTAAGGCTTGTCTCATATTCATCCAATTTATTAATCAAGGTATTGAAATCCTTAACAATGTCCTCTACCTGATCAAGAGTTGGGTTAACAGTACTCTGAACATCGCCCCAAATCTCATTAATTGTATCGGTGATATCGATGCTAACAGGAATAGTCTTGTCTTCCAGAGTGATGAGCTTACTCAACTTAATATTTGTTGGTACTTTCTTATTTACAGTAATTGTCTTTTCGCCAATGGTAACATTAACCACATTTGGTTGAGAAGTAGCTGAAATTTTCACATCACCTATAGGAATAGTAACGGAACCTACTTGAGAACCGCCATCCATAACGGGAACTGTAATTGCTGCAGTATTAGAACCAGTAATAGTCAAGCTGGGAACCTCAGCAGATATAGTACCAAAATCAATTGTCTCTGTGAAATTAATAGGAACTTCTACATTCTCATCAAGATCCAACTGATATGACAAACCAGAAATGGTAATATTCTTATCAATAAGGAATGTTCCGTTCAGATCCTTAATCTTCTTAATTGTCAGACCAGAGATCTTTGCTACTACAGGCTGGCCCTTAGCATTCTTAACAACTGCATGGATTTCATTCTTGATCTTATTGGTAGTCTTATCAATGAACTTCATGATTTTGGTATAGCCAGGAGCATTCTTAATGGGCTCCATACCCTTCAATGTCTGCAGTGAGAATGGCTTAAGTGCAGTAGCAGCCAAGTTTGACTCTGAATAAACTGCATGCTTCTCTGCTGTCTCACCTTCCTTAACAGAATCCTGCCACTCACACTTAACAGCATTAGCGTCAATTCTGAGCCCCTTTACTACCTCTGCCAAATCTGTTGCAATCTTCTTAGGATCAGCAGAAGTTCCCTTCTTCATGATTTCAGTAATGGCATCCTTCATGCTTGCCGTATTGAAGTTGATTTTCTGTACCTTGTCAATGTCATTCTTGTCCAAGGTAGCAAATGCCTCATAGAAGCCATTGTCAGAATTAGCAGCACGGGTAACACCAAACTGCAAAACTCTATTGCTGTGCTGCAAGCCACTCAACTTAATGTAAGAGGGATCATCCAAAGTGTTTACAATACTGAACTCAAGGTTTGAGAAATCAACAGTATTGGGGTTAACGCGCAAATACAGCGTACCTGCGTTATGGTCTTCATTCTGCATGATGACGTCACCTGCGTTAAAGTGAAGTGCATCTTCGCCACCAATCATTTCAAAGTCCTTTGCTGTCAAGGCCTTAGAATCGTCCACATAGTTAGCTGTGCGGTGTGTGGGGAAATAAACCTCGTTATAAGCATTGCCATAGTATGCAATAAGAACATTAGACTGAATGTTTGCAGGAAGGCGAATAGAACCAAATGCAGGATTATATGTTCCCTCTACAATAATACCAGTTACCTGTCTCTTCAGATTTTCCTTCAGGAGATTCAACTCACCAAACAACTCGGCGATATCCTCCTCGTTCTTCTTTACGCGATCAGCGAGATCAGAAAGGTCTGCTCTCAGGGCTGCGAGTGAATCCTTGAAGTCATTTGCAATGCTGTCCAACTTCTTGTCAACC
>JAEEGL011398575.1_pt1 | contig 24077 bp, 24 predicted proteins | sample 9134231 | NCBI WGS metagenome assembly JAEEGL01 (sample SAMN16246548, study PRJNA631951) | gut metagenome | biome: gut microbiome; feature: rumen; material: fiber-attached | host: Bos | place: Iran: Karaj | collected 2018-10
GATCGAGTATGACGTGCCTTTAAAATACGACGTTCTTCATATCGATGCCACAAGACTGGCGGAAGGCTATATCAAAGCCGAAGATGTCTTCGCCGATAATGAAATGACGGAATACGTTTTCCTGGAGCATCAGGCGAATGTGGCGGTGAATACCGATATCGTTTACAAGTATGAAACGCTCGAACTGGATCCGCGCTTTTACCCGACTCTTACACTGCGTGACGACGGCACGTTCGAGTTCTACGAGAACTGCTACAGCAAAATGGGGTATATCCGCGGCACGTGGTATTCGGACGGCAGCAATCTGACCTGCAAGATCCAGGAAACGGAGCTGCAAGGCTTCGCCGGCGGCGATCTCAGCGAGATCATCTTCAATGAAATCGAAGATACGCTGCGGCTTGACACGGATATCTGCTACAGCCGGCTCGGCATGGTCTTCCGGCAGCCGGACTGATGCAAAATATCGACATGGTTTTTGAAATATAGGATAATTGATAATAGTGATAAATAACTGGAAAGGATGATCATTTATGAGTTTCCCTAAGGATTTTCTGTGGGGCGGCGCGATTGCGGCGAACCAGTATGAAGGCGCCTGGCTGGAAGACGGCAAGCAGCCGAACGTTACGGATATTCTCGTCGGCATCATGTCCCGCAAACCCGGCATCAAATGGAACGAAGAAACAGAAAAATATGAAATGTGCCTCGATCCCGAAAAGGCATATCTGTCGCATGAAGCAGTCGACGGCTATCACCGTTACCGTGAGGATCTGAAGCTGATGAAAGGGATGGGCTTCAATTCCTTCCGTACTTCGATTGCCTGGGGACGAATTTTCCCCAACGGCGATGAAGAGGAACCCAACGAAGCCGGTCTTGCCTTCTATGAAGACATGTTCCGCTGCATGCGTGAGCTGGACATGGAGCCGGTCATCACGCTGTCGCATTATGAAACACCGCTGCATCTCGTCACTGAGTACGGCGGCTGGCGCGATCCGCGTCTGATCGGTCTCTGGAACCGCTATGTCACGACGGTCGTGACAAGATATAAAGGTCTGGTCAAACTGTGGCTGACCTTCAACGAAGTCAACAATCTGTTCCGCGTCCCGCTCGTTGCCGGCGGCGTGCTGACCGTCGATCATCCGAAGGATCCTTCCGATCCGATCGGCTCGACGACGAAACAGGATATCTGGGATGCCTATCATAACATACTGGTGGCCAATGCCTGGACGGTGAAGATCGCCCATGAGATCGATCCGGAATGTCAGGTCGGCTGTATGCTGACAAGTTCCAGCGTCGCGGTATATCCGTATAACTGTGATCCGAAGAACGTCTTCGGCGCGCTTGAGTCACAGCGCATGGCCAACTTCTATTTCGGCGATCCGTTCTGCCTCGGTATCATTCCGACGTATCTGAACAAGGTCTGGAAGAAGGACGGCGTCACGGTCACGTTCACCGATGAAGAACGGGCCCTGATCAAAGAGAACACGGTGGATTTCTTCTCGTTCAGTTACTACCGTTCAAGCACCTATGATTATGACTACGCGATGCATGGCGATACCGGCGGGCTGGTCGGCAAAGAGAACCCGTATCTGAAGGACAAGGCACCGCAGCCCTGGGGCTGGCCGGTCGATCCGGAGGGCATCCGCTATACGCTGAACGTCCTCTATGACAGATATCATCTGCCGCTCTATATCGTCGAAAACGGCGTCGGCCTGGATGAGAGTCTGAATGAAGAGGGGACCATCGAAGATTCCTTCCGCGTGCATTATATCGAAGAGCATCTGAAGAATGTCAGCCTGGCGCTGGAAGACGGTGTCGACTGCCGCGGCTATCTGTACTGGGGACCGATCGACGTCGTTTCCGCCGGAACCGGTGAAATGAAGAAGCGTTACGGCTTCGTCTATGTCGACCGCTTCAATGACGGACATGGCACGCTGGAAAGAAAGATCAAGAAATCATATTACCGTTTTAAGGAAATCATTGAAAGCAACGGAGAAGTGCTGGAGGACAAAGAATGAAACAGCTGGGAATTTCCGTATATCCGGAACACACGACCAAAGAAAAAGCCTACGCGTATATGCGTCTGGCCGGTTCACTTGGTTATAAAAGAGTCTTTACATGTTTCCTGTCGATCACCGAAGGCAAGGAAGAAGCGGTAAGAAACTTCCGCGAATTCTGCCAGGTCGCCCACGAGGCAGGTCTGATCGTATCGGCGGATACCAATCCGCGGGTCTTCGAAGATCTCGGTGCCACTCCGTATGATCTGTCCGTATTCAAGGAGATGGGGCTGGATATCATCCGTCTCGACGGTCATTTCGGCGAAGTCGAGGACATTGCCATCACCCATAATCCGCAAGGCATCAAAATCGAATACAACGCATCCGGAACGATCGGCATCGAAAACATGCTGGAATGCGGTGCCGACGGGGAAAACATGTGCTTCTGCTCGAACTTTTTCCCGCAGCGGCATACCGGCATGGGACTTGACCGCTATATCGAACTGACCTCGAAATACCGCCGGGCCGGCATGCGGGTGGCTTCCTTTATTACCTCCCAGCAGCCGGATACCTTCGGACCATGGCCGGTTTATGACGGTCTGCCAACCCTGGAAATGCACCGTGATCTGCCTGTCGATCTGCAGCTGCGCCATATGAATGCCATCAATCTCGCCCAGGATATCATGATCGGCAACTGCTTCGCTTCCGAAGAAGAACTCCGCACGCTTGCCGAAACCGATCTGACCAAGATCAATATGCGCATCGATCTCTCGGACGATATCAGCGATACGGAAAAAGAGATCGTTTTCTGGGACAAGCATGCCCATCGTGATGACTGCAACGACCTGATCGTCAGATCGAGCTGGCCGCGTGTCGTCTTCAAGGGCCGCAGCATTCCGCCGCGTCCGCGTCCGGAAAAAACCGCTCACCGCGGCGACGTAGTGATCGTCAATGACAATCTCGAGCATTACCGCGGCGAACTCTGGGTGGTCCTGAAAGATATCGAACTTTCCGATCAGTACAATCTGGTGGGCCGCTTAAGCGCTCATGAAGATATTCTGCTTGACTGGATCAGACCGCGTTATGCGTTTGGTTTTGTAAAGGAGAAATAAACATGGCTGAAATTACACTTCATTTTGACCGCAGCGTCAAACCTTACGATGAGATCCTCGCGATTCTGTGCGATGGTGAAAAGGTACATTACTGCTTTTCCAATATGGCCCAGGACGTGATCGTCTTTACCGACCGCCGTATCATTTATGATGACAAGGACGGTCTGATCGGCGCCAAGCATGACCTGCTGACGATACCGTACCGTTCGTTTATCAAATGGCATACGGTCAACGCGGCATTGATCGAGATGACCGCACTGCTTGAATTCTGGACGATCCAGGATCAGTACAAGATCACGACCGACAGAAGTCTTGATCTGATGCCGATCCACAAGATCATCAGCAGCTGTGTTTTATAGGAAATACCCGGCTAAGTCCGGGTATTTCTGCCGAAATAAGGAGGACGAATATGAAATACGCGGTGCTTGCCACCTGGAAGATGGCGGAAGAAGGAACAAAAAAAGCAGCTGCGTTGCTGGCGGAAGGAAAAAGCAGTGCGGAGGCAATCGTTGAAGGAATTGCGATGGTTGAAGACAATCCTGATTTTCATTCGGTCGGTTACGGCGGCCGGCCCAATGCGGAAGGAAGGGTGTTTTTTGACGGCGGCTTCATGAACGGCGATACCCTGCATTTCGGCGCAATCGGCAGCCTGGAAGGGTTCCGCTCCGCGGTCCGTATCGCCGCTTCGCTTCAGGACGGCGACGCCAACAATTTCCTGGTCGGCGAAGGAGCCGAGCGTTATGCGGCTGCCCATGGTTTTGAAAGAAGGGACAATGTCACATCGGAAGCAAAGCAGCTGTATGAGCAGGAAAAGGAACGCCTGAAAGAACTGTCCGCTTATGACGGTCATGATACGGTCTGCTTCCTGGCGCTCGATCAGAACGGCACTTTATGCGCCGCGACTTCGACTTCCGGACTGTTCATGAAACAGCCGGGCCGCGTCGGTGACACACCGCTGCCGGGTGTCGGCTATTACGCCGATTCAGAAACAGGTGCCGCGGCAGCCACCGGCATGGGTGAGGAAATCATGAAAGGGGCGCTTTCCTATGCGGCAGTCCGTTTTCTCAAAGACGGTCTGAGTGCCCAGGAAGCGGCCGAAAAGGCGGTTTCCGAACTGAATGACACATTGATCAGACGGAACGGATATGCCAATCCGATGTCACTGATCGTTCTTTCCAAAGACGGCACATACGGCATCGGCACCAATATCACCTTCACGTACTGCTATGCTTCCGACAGCGAAGCGGCGGCTGTACATGAGATCGTCGTCGAAAGGAAATGATACGAAGGCAGGATTCGGCAGGAATCTGACTGATTTCCAGCAATTCAGAATGACAATTTGGTAAACTGTAAGTTGAAATCAGATATGCAGAACTATGATAAAGTAACAAAACTGAATGGACAGGCAATCGATGAGATCTCGGAAGCTCTCAGTGCTTTTCTTGCGGAAATTGAAACGGAACGGGCGACATCTCTGCGCATCCGTCTTTCCATGGAAGAAGCTCTGCTGCGCTTCAAGGATCATTTCGGTCCAGAACAGGAGATCCATGTCTTTATCGGCAGCCAGCTGCGACGCAATCAGATGCAGATCGAACTGGCCGGCGAGGCATACAATCCGCTGACCCTGAAAGAAAACGACATTGACAACTGGAGCAGTTCCCTGCTTTCACCGATCGGCATATCACCGAATTATTACTATTCTGGCGGCCGGAACAATCTGCGCCTGAATCTGCCCCGCAAAGAAGTGAATCCGGTTTATAAACTGCTGTTCTGTGTGATCCTTGGCACGCTGCTTGGCACGCTGGGCCGCAATTTTCTGCCGGAAGCCATCCGCGTCAATATGATCGACAGCATTCTGCAGCCGCTTTTCAGTCTGTGGCAGCGGACACTGACACTGCTGTCGGGACCGCTGATCTTTATCCTGGTGCTGACGACCGTGCTGAATACGGGAAGGGTAGACGTCCAGGGCGGCAGCAGCAAACGCATTCTCAGCCGCTATGTGTTTCTGAGTATCCTTTCCGGGCTTTTCGCCATGTTCACGATCAATCTGTTTCTGAAGCTTCCTTATGTAGAGACGAGTCTCGATGCCGGCTTTGTTTCGACTCTTCTGAATGTGCTGTTCGGGGTCGTTCCGGAAGATATGATCAATCCGTTTATCGCAGTCAATACCGCCCAGCTGGTTCTGATGGCGGTGATGATCGGCAAAGCCATATCATTGCTGCAGGGGGAAGGGGATGTCCTGGTACGTTTTGTCAAACAGTGCTACGACATCGGTCTGAGTCTGGCTGACATGGTCGGCCGGCTGGTTCCGTTTTTCACGGTAACGCTTCTGACGCTGGCCATATGGAACGGACAGACAGCCATTTTCACCTACAGCTGGATCGCGATGCTGGTATTCCTGGCCCTGGCTGTGCTGTACGGGGCAATCGCGCTGCTGCGCACTTCAGCGACTCTCAAGGTGCCTCTGAAGGTACTGATTCACAAACTGAAAGCTTCATTTCTCGTTACTCTGCGTACCGGATCTCTGAATGAGGCTTATACTTATATTGAAACCTGTGTCATCAAACGGCTGGGGATCGAGAAAAACTTCGCGAAAGCGCTGCTGCCTTCCGGACTCGTTCTTTATATGCCGGTATCAACAGCTGAACTGATCGTCTTTTCTGTCTACGCTGCCTGGATCCACCACATGCACGCGGATATCGGCTGGTATTTCCTGCTGCTGTTCCATGCTGTCGTGCTTTCCATGGCATCACCGCCGGTTGCCGGTGTCAGCCTGATTTCGTTTATGACGATCTTTTCCAATCTGAACATTCCGTCGGAAGCACTCGTCGGCGGCATGATCGCCGATATCGTTCTCGGTATCGCCGCTTCTGCCTTCAATCAGATGATTCTGCAGATGGAACTTCTGACCGAGGCTGACCGGATCGGTCTGGTCAAGAAAAAGACTCTTATGAAAGACGTGGGAGGAAAAACAAATGGATGATAAAAAAGCCATGGCGGAAGAGCTGCTCACTTACTGCCGGAAACACGCGGACAGTGGTCTGGAAATCAGTGAAAAATATTCGGATGACGCGATGAGCCTCGTCCTGAAGAGCAGCAACGTGACCGGTATGGTGACGATATATTTCCTGCAGTTCACGATCTGTGAATACCGTATTCTGGACAGCAGTGAGGAAACGGTTTTCTATCTGCATTTCGAACTGAACGATCTGGAACACGCCAAGGAACTGTATGGTGAAATGAAGGAGAGTCTGCGCAAGCTGAACGAGGAAAAGACGACTGAGGTGCTGCTCTGCTGCTCATGCGGTCTGACGACTTCCTATTTCACGATGAAGCTGAATGAAGCGGCCCAGTCGATGGGTCTCAAAATCAATTTTGAGGCGGTTCCCTATGAACTGCTTTACGATGCGGCACAGTCCAAAGACATGATACTGATCGCTCCGCAGATCGGCTATCAGCTGAAAAACGCCAAAGCCATTCTGAATGACAAGATCGTCATGGAAATTCCTGTGCAGATCTTCTCCAATTACGATGTCCTCGGCATGCTGAATCTGGTGCGGGAAAAGACAGCTGCGCAGAAGGAAGAAGCCGGCGAAGAGGAAACGGTTTACAGTGTCCGAAAACTGGAAGATGCCGACGGCTCGCTGCTGATCGTGTCAATTCTCGATCTGGAGGGCAGGACCCAGCTTGCTTACCGTCTTTATGATCACGGCCGGATCACGGTGGAAAACCAGATCTTCAAGAACCGTTACCGCTTCTCGGACGTCAGGGATGTCATCTCGCTGGTCAAAGCGATGAATCCGCAGATCAATGCTATCTGTCTGGTGACGCCGGGTTCCGTCAGCAACGGCCGGCTGACATATGAAAAGGCCAGTATTTTCAATCAGAGCATCAAGGAAACTCTGGAAAAGGACTACAACACAAAAGTCTGGCTGATGAACTTTGCCGATGCGGTTGCCCTCGGGTATTCCATCAAGGAAAAGAAGAGAGAAGACACCGCGTTCTACTTCCTGCCGACCGGTTCGTGTCTCGGCAACATCGGCATGGTGGTCAACCACCGGCTCGTGCATCATTCCGCGCATATGGGCGGCCGCCAGCTGGACGGAATTTCCTCCATCACAACTTTCCCGCAGAATCCCTATACACTCGCTCTGACACCAGAAGGAAACATCGAACTGGCAGCCAGATATCTGACCGGCCTGATTACATATACAGGCTGCGACCATGTGGTGTTTTACGCCAAGCGGATACCGGATGTCCGGCAGCTGCGCGAGAAGATCAGCCAGTTCATTCCGGATGAGTATATTCCCGAACTGGTTAAAATAGACAGTATTCGTGACTACCTCTATGAAGGAGCACTGAATTATATGGAAGGACAGGTCAACTGACGCATGAACATTGAATTCAAACGTGAAGGCAGCACACTGACTGCCATGATCGAAGGCCGTATCGATACAAACAGCGCCCCGGAAACGGAAGAAAAAATCATGAATGAAATCAAGGATGCCGACAATCTGATTCTTGATTTCGCCGGTGTCGAATATATTTCGTCGGCCGGTCTGCGCGTTCTGCTGCTTCTGCATAAAACGATGCTGCCGAAAGGCGGGATGAAAGTGATCCATATTAACGAAACAGTTCAGGAGGTTCTGGATATCACTGGTTTTGCCGATATTCTCAGTCTTGACGAAAGGTAAGTAATGGCACAGAAAAATTACAGTGAAATGACATTTTTTCAGCGCATGCGTTATTCACTCGGAGCAAAAATGTTCCGCAGAATTTTTCTGTTTTCCGCTTTGCTGAGTCTCTTCGCCATGGGCATCGCCTTTGCCCTCCATATGCAGAATATCATCGACCAGTATGCCAAACTGACGAACAGCAGTGCTTCGCAGGCATGGATGATGGTTGATCAGGAAAAAGTGATCGGTTACATGGACCGGGTTTTCCAGGCATATAAGGAACAGGGCCAGAACCGTTCGGCTGAAAACGGCAATACGCTGGCCGATTATATGGAGTATATCTCCGCCACCTGCAAACTGCGTGACGAAGAATATTTTGCCCTGCAGGATGAACTGGACAAATTCTGTTCATACAGCGAGGTCTACAGTGTCTATATTGCCATTTATGACAAGGATGCCAATCACATTGTCTATGTCCTGGATTCGGATAAAAGCGGCGCCGGTATGATGCCGGGTGCCTATGCCATCTTCCAGAACGAAGACATCGACATCTTTGAAGCGACGGATGACATGCCGGAATACATGCTGCTGAGAAGCGATCTGTTTGGCCTCGTCTGTGCCAGCCGCTATGTCATACGTTCGACGGACAACTATGAGTACGCTGTCTTCTGTGATGTCGACATGCGGCGTATCCTGACAGTCTCAGCCCAGTTCCTGATTGCCTTCGTGCTGATCCTGATGACCGTCTCCTTTGTCATGACGATGGCTTTCGTGCTGTATATCAATCGAAAAGTCACAAGTCCCATCAACCGCCTTGCTCAGGCGGCCGGCGGTTACAGCCGTGACAAAGAAAGCGGCACCCTGGAGAACGTGCACTTCCGCAACCTGGGCATCCATACGATGGATGAAATTGAAAACCTGAGCAATGTCCTGGAGGAAATGGAAACGGACATCTCGGAATACTACGAAAACATGCTGAAAGCCGAGATCGAAAAGGAACACCTGAATTCCGAAATGGAAATCGCCGAGCGGATCCAGAACGGCACACTGCCTTCTGTCTTCCCGCCGTTCCCTGATCTGACGGATCTGATCGATATCTATGCCCTGATGGATCCGGCCAAGGAAGTCGGCGGAGACTTCTACGATTTCTTCAAGATCGATGACGAACATCTGGCTGTACTGATTGCCGACGTTTCCGGCAAGGGAATTCCCGGCGCTCTGTTCATGATGGTTTCCAAGATGATGATCTTCAACAATGCCAAGATGATCGGCAACGACCCGGCTCGTATCCTCGAGGCTGTCAACGACAGCATCATGGAAAACAACAAAGCGGAAATGTTCGTGACTGTCTGGCTGGGTATCCTGGAACTCTCGAGTGGCCATATGATCTGCACCAATGCCGGTCATGAATATCCCTTCATCCAGCGGGCCGGCGGCCAGTTTGAAATACTGAAGGACAAACACGGCTTTGTCGTCGGCGGCATGGACAACGTCCATTACAAAAACTATGAAATCGATCTGAATGCCGGTGACTGTGTCTTTGTCTATACGGACGGAGCACCGGAAGCCAACAATACGGAAGGTGAGATGTTCGGAACCGAGCGGATCAGTGAGGTCCTGAATAAAGATCCGGAACGTTCCATGAACGATCTTCTGAAGGATATGAAAGAAAGCATCTTTGCTTTTACCAAAGATGCTGTGCAGTTTGACGATATCACCATGGTAGGCCTGCGATACTTTGGAGGCAGCGATATGAAAGAAATGACAATTACCGCAACGCTTGATAATATTCCGGCAGTCACTGATTTTGTGGACGAAAAACTCGGAAAGTATTCGTTTCCGAATAAAGTGATCGCGCAGATCAATATTGCCATTGACGAACTCTTCAGCAATATTGCCCGCTATGCGTATTATCCGGACGTCGGTCCAGCGACCGTGCGGGTGGAAGTGGAAAAAGATCCGCCTGCGGTTGTCATAACCTTCATTGACAAAGGCCAGCCGTATGATCCGCTGTCCAGCAAGGAACCGGATGTTTCACTTTCCGCCGAAGAGAGAAAGATCGGCGGACTGGGCATCTTCATGGTCCGTAAGCTGATGGATGACATCAGTTATGAATACAGGGACGGCAAGAATATTCTGCGCATCAAGCATATACTGAAGAGGTGACCATAGAACTGGATGTCTTTGAAAGAGCGCTTGTTTATGCCATGCAGAAACACCATGGCATGCGTCGGAAAGCGGAAGATATTCCGTTCCTGCTGCATCCCATGGAAGTGACGGTAATTGCCGCGTCGATGACAAATGATCCGGATATCCTGGCCGCCTGTCTGCTGCATGACACGGTGGAGGATACGGATGCGTCTCTGGCGGAAATCGAAGCGGAATTCGGTCCGCGGATCCGTGCCTATGTCGCCTGTGAAACGGAAACAAGCGGCCCGACGAACCGGCCCATCAGACCTGGGTGATCCGCAAGGAAGAGTCGCTGGCCAAACTGAAAAACACCGACGATATCAATGTCAAAATCATCTGGCTCGCTGACAAACTGGCCAATATCCGAGCGTTTTACCGGAGCTATCAAAAGGACGGTGACGCCATGTGGAAGCTGTTTAATCAGACCGATCCGGCCAAGCAGGCCTGGTATTACGGCCAGGTCAGGCTGCTGACGGAGGATCTGAAAGATCATGCCGCCTGGCAGGAATACAGCAAGTATCTAACGATTCTATTTCAAGGAGGCGAAGATGAAACTGATTGAAGCAAGTACAGACGGTAAGGTTCTGACCGTGGATCTGATCGGACACGTCGATTCCGGCAACGCAATGGATGTGGAAGCGGAGATCCGTACAGCCTGTAAAGAAAACCAGCACGAAGAACTGCTCATTGACGCTGACCGGCTGGAATATATTTCCAGTGCCGGCCTGCGTATTATACTGAGACTGCGCCGGGAATATCCGAATCTGCAGATCGTCAATGTCAACAAAGATGTATATGAAGTGTTCGAAATGACCGGCTTCACGGAAATGGTCGATATCCAGAAGGCTTTCCGGCGCATCTCAGTGGACGGCTGTGAAGTGATCGGCCAGGGTGCCAACGGCAAGGTCTACCGCATCGATGAAGACACGATCGTCAAGATCTATTACGATGAGAACGCGCTGCCGGATATCAAAAGAGAACGTGAACTGGCCCGCAAGGCTTTTGTTCTCGGCATTCCGACCGCGATTCCGTATGACGTTGTAAGGGTCGGTGACGGCTATGGATCTGTCTATGAACTGCTGAACGCTTCGTCTTTTGCCAGCCTGATCATCAAGGATCCTTCCCGCCTTGACGAACTGGTCAGAATGTCCGTCGATCTTCTGAAAAAGATTCACTCGACCATCGTCAAACCGGAAGATATGCCTGACATGAAGGCGGTGGCTGCCGGCTGGGGTGAATTCCTGAAGGATTATCTGCCGGCAGAGCAGTATCAGAAGCTTCATGATCTGATCGCCGCCGTGCCGGATGACAATCATATGATGCACGGTGACTTCCATCTGAAGAACGTCATGCTGCAGGACGATGAAGCACTGCTGATCGATATGGATACGATCTGTCATGGTCATCCGATATTTGAATTCGGTTCGATTTTCAATGCCTATCAGGGCTATTCCGCGCTGGATCGTGAGAACTGTCTGAATTTCCTGGGGATTGATTACGAGACATGCACAGAGATCTATCGCAAGACTCTGAAGTATTATTTTGATGACAGGAGCGACGAGGAAATCGAAGCGATTTCCCACAAAGCCGAGATCATTGGCTTCACCCGCATCATGCGCCGTTCCATCCGCCGCAATGGCTTTGATACGGAAGAGGGAAGAGCGACGATCGAATACTGCGCCAGCCGTCTGGCAGAACTTCTCCCGGTGACAGATACACTGCTTTGGGACTGATCTGTAAAGTATCTGACGGGAACCAGACCTGGTGACGAAAACATGAAAAACCCCCTGGATACAGCATGAAGAACTGTGATCCAGGGGTTTTTATGTGTCGCTGAGAGCCTGATCGATACGGATCGGCCTGTGCCGGCATGGTTATTTTTTCAGCAATGTGTTGAGAATGCTGAAGAGGGTGCCGACATTGATCTGGCCGCTGCTGCTGACCGTGTTGGCCGGTGCCTGATCCAGCAGGCTGTAGAGAGACTGCAGCGGTGACTGGGAAACGTTGTTGCCGTTAACAAAGTTGAACAGATTGTTTGAAGCATTGTTATAGTTCGGCTGGCTGCCGCTAAGACCAAACAGGGAAAGCAGGCTGTTGGAGCCGCTGTTACTGTTATTGCCGTAAATGGTGTAGACATTGCTGCCAGGCTGCTGGCCGGAGCCGAACAGCGAGCCAAACAGATTATTGCCATAGACCGGTGTCTGTTGCTGCTGCGGGGTGCCGAACAGATACTGAAGCGGATTGGCCGGCGTCTGCTGCGGCTGTGTGCCAAAGAGGGACTGCAGCGGGTTGGTCGTGGTCTGCTGCTGGGTGCCAAAGAGGGACTGCAGCGGATTTGTCGCTGTCTGCTGTTGCTGCTTCTTCTTTTTGAACAGTTTCAGAAGCAGGATGATCAGCAGGATTTCCTTGAGATCCAGCTTGCCGTCAAACAGTGCTCTGAGGGCCGTGTTGTCCTTGGAAACACCGGAACCGTCCAGTTCACCGGCATACTCGAGCAGTTCGCCGGCATCGATCGTTCCGTCGGATGCTTTATACAGTTTGAAGAGATTGTTGTCTTCCAGTTCCTGCTTTACTTCGTTCACTTCCTGATCGCTGGCGTTCTGGCCGAGAATCTCCCGCAGTGCGTCAGTGACTGCCGAATCGGAAAGTCCGGGCATGGCTCTGGTGGGAACCACTTCGGTGTTTTCCGTTTCACTTAACGAGGAAAGCAGAGAAGGGTCTTTCTTGATGGCTGCGTAAACCTCATTGATTCTTGTCATTATCGTGTCCTTCCTTATGATCTGATTTCATTATAGCATTGCCAAAGATCGATAAAAGCAGTTGCTGATTTCTTTCTGCGGGATTCTTGACAAAGAATAGTTCGTGGCCTAACATTATAATTGTTAGGGGACGAACTAAGTATGAGCGAACATGAGAAAAAACTTGGTTATACCCTGCGGGAACTGCGGATCATCATGAACCGGTACATCGATGCCAAGCGGGCGAAGCTTGGCTATGACGATGTCAGTTTCGCGCAGGGCGGAATCGTACATTATCTCCATCGCAATCAGGATCATCCGGTCTATCAGAAAGACATCGAGAAAGAATTCGATCTCAGGCCTTCAACGGTGACCGGCATATTGCAGGGACTCGAAAAAAACGGCTATATCGAACGGGTTTCTGTGCCTGATGACGGCCGTCTGAAAGAAATCGTCATGACGGACAAGGCCCGCATCATGGAGAAGAACATGCATGAACTGATGCAGGCCGATGAGAAACTCTTCTTCCGGGGTTTCAGTGAAGAAGAAAAAGAAGCGCTCTTCACAGCGCTTGAGAAAGTGAAACAGAATATCAGAGAGGAGGAAGATCAATTATGATAAAACGTCTGATGGCGGAGATCCGTGAATACAAAGGCGCGTCAATCGGAGCTCCGCTGTTCATGGTAGGCGAAGTCGTTATGGAACTCAGCCTGCCGTACATCATGTCGGTCATCGTTGACAAAGGTGTCGGCATGGGTGACATGTCCGTCGTATATAAATACGGACTGATCATGGTCATCTGCGCATTTCTGTCGCTGTTCTGCGGTATCATGAGCGGCAACCTGGCTGCCTATGCCGCGACCGGCTTTGTGAAAAACCTGCGTGAGGATATGTTCGCCAATATCCAGCGCTTCAGTTTTGCCAATATCGACAAGTTCTCGACATCCGGTCTTATGACGCGTCTTGGCACCGATGCCACCAACGTGCAGAACGCCTTTATGATGATCCTGCGCATGTGCATCCGGGCACCGTTAACGATCATCATCGCCATGATCATGACGTTCCGGATCTCACCGAAGCTTTCCCGGATCTTCCTGGTGGCGCTGGTGTTCCTGGGCGGCACGCTTGGCTTTATCACTGTAAAGACGTACGGACGTTTTTCCAGAGTCTTCCAGCAGTACGACGCTCTGAACGAGAGCGTGCAGGAGAATGTCACCAACATCCGTGTCGTCAAGGCATACGTCAAGGAAGACGCCGAAACATCGAAGTTCAAGAAAGCCGCCAAGACTCTGCAGGGACTGTTTGAAAAGGCAGAATCGCTGATTGTTCTCAACGGTCCGATCATGTCGCTGACTGCTTATTCCTGCATGATCGCGCTGTCCTGGTTCGGTGCCCATATGATCACCGGCGGTGAACTGGGAACCGGCCAGCTGATGTCGATGTTCACCTATACAATGAACATTCTGATGGGACTGATGATGCTGTCGATGATCTTCGTCATGCTGACGATGTCGGCGGCCAGTGCCAAGCGTATCGTCGAAGTGCTCGAGGAAAAACCGTCGATCACCAATCCGGAAAACCCGGTGAAGGAAATCAGAGACGGATCCATCGATCTGAACCATGTCGGATTCGGCTACTACGAAGGCAAAGACAAGGAAGTCCTGCACGATATCGACATGCATATCAAATCCGGTGAAACGATCGGTATCATCGGTGCCACCGGCTCCGGCAAGAGCTCACTGACACTTCTTCTGCCGCGTCTGTATGACGTCAGCGAAGGCGAAGTCATGATCGGCGGCCGCGACGTCAGAGAATACGACCTGCAGGTGCTGCGTGATTCCGTCGCCATGGTGCTGCAGAAGAATGTCCTGTTCTCGGGAACCATCAAGGACAACCTCAGATGGGGCAACGAGAACGCCACCGACGAGGAAATGGTCGATGTCTGTATCAAGGCCAATGCCGATGACTTCATCCGTTCCTTCCCGCAGGGATATGACACCTATATCGAACAGGGCGGCGCCAATGTCTCAGGCGGTCAGAAACAGCGTCTGTGCATTGCCAGAGCGCTGCTGAAGAAACCGAAGGTACTGATCCTGGACGATTCCACTTCCGCCTGTGACACGGCCACGGACAAGCGGATCCGCACGGCACTGAAGAGCACGATGCCGGAAGTCACGAAAATCATCATTTCCCAGCGTATCGCTTCCATTGAAGACGCTGACCGTGTGCTGGTTCTTGACAATGGCTATATCTCCGGATTCGACACACCGGACAACCTCCTGAAGACCAATGCGATCTATCAGGAAATCTATGAGACACAGAAGAAAGGAGATGACGACGAATGAGCGGACCAAGAGGACGTGCCATGAGCACCGGTGAAAAACTCGATACCAAAGTGCTTGGCAGACTGATCGGATTTGTCATGAAGCGCTACCGCTTCCAGATCATTCTCGTCACACTGTGCATTATTCTCGCCGCCTGGGTACAGGTACAGGGATCCCTGTTCCAGAGAACCCTGATCGACGGCTATATCACACCGATGGTGGAAAGCGGCTCCAACGATTTCGGACCGCTGGCCGCAAGACTGCTGCAGATGGCCATGATTTATGGCTGCGGCATCCTGGCCAACTTCATCCACCAGCGCACCATGATCCGTGTCACACAGGGAACGATCGAAGAGATCCGCGAAATGCTTTTCGAACATATGGAAAGACTGCCGATCAAATACTTCGACACCCATCCACACGGTGAAATCATGTCCATTTACACCAACGATACCGATACTCTGAGACAGGTCATCTCGCAGTCGATCCCGCAGTTCTTCAATTCGCTGCTGACCGTTGTCATGGTCTTCATCTCGATGATCACGATTTCCATTCCGCTGACGCTTCTGGCGGTTGCGATGGTGTTTATCCTGCAGTATGTTCTCCGCAAGATCATGCGCCAGTCCGGCCGGTACTTCATGCGTCAGCAGAATGACCTCGGCAAGGAAAACGGCTATATCGAGGAAATGATGGAAGGCGCCAAGGTCGTCAAGGTCTTCAATTACGAAAGCAAGGCGATCACACATTTCAACGAGCTGAACAACAATCTGCGCGACTCCGCCAACAATGCGAACAAGTATGCCAATATCACCGGTCCGGTGACAAACAACATCGGCAACATCTCCTATGTGCTGACCGCGGTTGTCGGTTCCATTCTGGTTCTGGGCGGTTTCACGAAGCTGACACTGGGCCAGCTGGCATCCTTCCTGGCCCTGAACAAATCTTTCAACATGCCGTTCTCCCAGGTCGCCCAGCAGATGAATTCCGTCATCATGGCGATGGCCGGCGCAAGACGTATCTTCGCACTGCTGGATGAAGATCCGGAAATCGACGAAGGACAGGTCACCCTGGTCAACGCCAAGATCTATCCGGACGGCACAATCGTGGAATCCGATTACGAAACCAGCCAGTGGGCATGGAAGCATCCGCATCCGGATGGAACAGTGGAACTTGTTCCGCTGAAAGGCGACGTGCGTTTCCATGACGTCCAGTTCTCCTATGTGCCGGACAAGCAGGTCCTGTATGACATCAATCTCTATGCCGAACCGGGTCAGAAACTGGCCTTCGTCGGTGCGACCGGTGCCGGCAAGACGACAATGATCAACCTGATTAATCGTTTCTACGATGTACCGTCCGGCAGTATCACCTATGACGGCATCGATGTCAAACTGATTAAGAAGAACGATTTGAGAAAATCTCTCGGCATCGTTCTGCAGGATACCCATCTCTTTACCGGAACGATCGAAGAGAACATCAAATACGCACGGCCGGAAGCGACACATGAAGAAGTCGTCGATGCCGCCAAGTTCGCGAATGCCGATTCCTTTATCAATCATCTGGAAAACGGCTATGAGACAAAACTGAGCGGTGACGGCTCGTCTCTGTCACAGGGCCAGCGGCAGCTCCTTGCCATCGCCCGTGCCGCGCTTGCCAATCCGCCGGTTCTGATCCTGGACGAAGCGACGTCCTCGATCGACTCCCGTACTGAAAAACTGGTACAGAGCGGTCTCGACAATCTGATGAGACACCGCACGACATTCGTCATCGCCCACCGTCTGTCAACGATCAAGAACTCCCATGCCATTATGGTCATGGATCACGGCCGCATCATTGAAAGGGGCAACCACAAGTCACTCCTCGAGAAGAAGGGCATATATTACCGTCTCTATACAGGCGATCTTGAAATCGACTGATCAGACACAGGGACCATGCGCAGGCATGGTCTTTTTTTCATATCTGTGATACGATCGTCCGGCTTGACAGTACGACAAAAGTGTATAAAATTGAAAATGGTTTTCAATTTATGATTCATAGAAAGATCTATCGGACAAATCAGAAGGAAATCGTTCTGAAATATATGGAAGAGCATCCGCAGGAGCATTTTACCGCTGTGGATCTTTATTCCGTGCTGAAGCAGCAGGGACACAGGATCGGACTCACAACGATCTACCGGCATCTGGACAGACTGGTGGACGAAGGCATTGTGATCAAGTCGATCGTGGATGAGAGCACACCGGCCTGTTTTGAACTGAGCGGTCACCGCAGTTCTCAGAAATCATCCTGTTATCACTGCAAATGCATTCAGTGCGGCAAACTGATTCATCTGCACTGTGACGAGATTACAAAGCTGGAAAATCACATTCTGGAAGACCATGGATTCAAGGTCCTTCCGGAACGTACGGTTTTTTTCGGCATCTGCAGTGCGTGTGCTGAAAAGCGTGAAACGGAGGCCGGACTATGATCAGGAAAATACTGACCGTGTTCTGCGCTGTGCTGCTGTTACTCTGTTCCGGCTGTAAGGCGGCGTCTGAAGCATCCACGGAACACGACGGACTTAAGGTTGTCACTGCCGTCTTTCCGGTATATGACTGGACCAGAGAAATCGCGTCCGGTACTGATACGGATATCACGCTTCTGATGAAGAACGGTTCTGACATGCACAATTTCCAGCCGAGCGCGCAGGACATCATCGCCATTCACAATGCCGATCTGTTTATCTATATCGGCGGCGAATCTGACGAATGGGTGAAAGACGTCCTCAAAGAGGCGCCGGACAGTCTGCATGCCTTATGTCTGATGGATGTTCTGAAAGATCACCTGCTGGATGAAGAAATCCAGGAAGGCATGACTGCCGAAGAAGAACATGAACATGAAGAACATGAGGAAGAAAAGGATGAGCATATCTGGCTTTCCCTCAAGAATGCCATTGCCTGCACCAACAGCATCGCCGCCGAGCTTTCCCGCTGTGACGAAGCGCATGCCGGTGTCTATAAAGAGAACCGTGACAAATATGCCGGAAAACTTGAGGAACTGGAAACAGCATATCAGCAGGCTGTTCTGGAAGGCAGTACGGATACCGTTGTCTTCGCTGACCGGTTTCCGTTCGTCTATCTGATGAAGGATCTTTCCCTGAATTATTACGCCGCTTTTCCGGGCTGTTCGGCGGAAACCCAGGCAAGCTTTGAAACGGTGATCTTCTTAAGCGGAAAGCTGGACGAGCTGAATCTTCGTCACGTATTCACGATCGAGAATTCTCCGTCGGATATTGCCGATACGGTCATCTCGTCAAGCAAAGACAAAACCCGTGACATCCTGGTACTGAATTCGATGCAGTCAGTCACAGCCGATCAGGCGGCAAATGAAACATATCTGTCTATCATGGAAAACAATCTTGAAGTATTGAAGAAAGGTCTGAACTGAAATATGGCACTGATCACATGCCGTGATCTTGTTCTCGGATACGAAGACGGTCCGATCGCCCAGAATCTGAATTTTCAGGTAAACAGGGGAGATTTTCTCTGTATCATCGGCGAGAACGGATCCGGTAAAACGACATTGATGAAAACGATCCTCGGACTTCTGAAGCCTTACAGCGGCGAAGTCCTTTTTGGCGACGGTCTGAAACAGGAACAGATCGGCTATCTGCCGCAGCAGACGCTGGTGCAGAAAGACTTTCCCGCATCGGTCGGGGAAGTGATCCTCTCCGGCCGCCAGAATCATCTCGGACGTCATTTCTTTTATCAGAAAAGCGATCACGAAGCGGTGAAGAAAAACATGGAAAAGCTGCAGATCAGCGAACTCAGAAAAAAGAGTTACCGGCATCTTTCCGGCGGTCAGCAACAGCGTGTTCTGCTGGCCAGAGCGTTATGCGCGACCGAGGATCTGCTGGTTCTCGATGAGCCGGTCACCGGTCTGGACGCGCAGATCACGAAAATCATGTACGATACGATCCGTTCTTTGAATAAAGAAGGCATGACGATCATCATGATATCCCACGATGTTGCAACAGCTCTGCGGCTTGCCACGCATATCCTGTCGTTCGAGGATACCCATTTCTTCGGAACAAAGCAGCAGTATCTTTCCTGCCGGGAAAAGAACAAAGGAAAGGCGGTATAAGCATGGATGTGATTCTGAATTATCTGCAGTATCCGTTTATCCGCTATGCCCTGATCGTGGGTGTGCTGATTTCCCTGTGTTCGTCTTTGCTGGGGGTTTTGCTGGTGCTGAAGCGGTATTCCTATATCGGTGACGGTCTCTCCCATGTCGCATTCGGAGCCATGGCCATTTCCGCTGTTCTGCATATGACGGATCAGAAAATGTTCGTGATCCTGCCGCTGACTGTGGCGGCGGCCGTGGTTCTTCTGAAAAAGGGCCGTAACGCGAAGATTCAGGGCGATGCGAAAATCGCCATGATCTCGGTCAGTTCACTGGCTCTCGGCTATCTTCTGATGAACCGTTTTTCCGCTTCGGCGAATGTGTCCGCCGATGTGTGCAGCACACTGTTCGGATCAACATCGATCCTGACGCTGACAAAAGGGGAAGTGTGGCTCTGCGTCATTCTTTCGCTGCTTGTCGTTCTGATGTATGTTCTGCTTTATCCGCGTATCTTCGCGGTGACATTCGATGAAGACTTCGCCCGGGCATCCGGCATGAACACCGATCTGTACAACCTGCTGATCGCTGTCATAACCGCCGTGATCATCGTGCTGGCGATGAATCTGGTCGGCTCACTGCTGATATCCGCCCTGGTGATCTTTCCGTCCATAACAGCCATGCTGGTATGCCACGATTTCCGCTCCGTCACCATTCTTTCCGCCGTGACATCGGTAGGCTGCGCGCTGGTCGGCATGCTGCTGGCCATCGTTTTCGGCACGCCGGTCGGCTCGACGATCGTTCTGTGCGATCTCATTATTTTCGCACTTGTATATGTGATCTCGCTGATCCGGGGAAAAGGCAGATGAATAAGAGAGTTTTAAGAGTTGTGAAAATCGGTTTCTGTCTGCTTCTGTTCTGCGGCTGCGGCACAAAGAAGGACGTTTCTGCCGTACCTGAGGAAACACCGGAAACGGTGAGCGAAGAAGTGAGTGAAACAGAAGAAGATGAAATGACGGATCTGACCTTCATGAGCGGCACGGCATTGTATTCGATGGTGCTCAATATGGTCAGTGATCCGGTGCATTATGACGGGCAGACCGTGCGGGTCCGCGGTTATTTCGCGGAAGGTAAAGACGCTGAGGGCAATACGGTTTACGGCTGCGTCATTCCCGATGCCACAGCCTGCTGCCAGCAGGGATTTCTGCTCAATCTCATCGATACGGAATATCCGGAAAGCGGTCAATGGTTTGAAGTGGAAGGAACCTTCCGCTACCGGCTGAAGGAATTCAGCACGGATATTATTCTCGACGATGCCCGTATCATCCGGGTTCTGACAGATTAAAAAAGAGCGTTCATTGGACGCTCTTTCATATTTTGCGGAAACGGTCCAGCACCGCCATGATCAGACGGTCGGGCAGCAGACGGGAAAGATAACGTTCGCTGCTGCTGATCAGTCCCGGGGTGCTGAGCAGCCGGTTTACTCTGACATCCGCCAGTGATTTCCGGACGACGTCCTGCCGTTTCAAAGACAGCGGCATGAAACGGTAATCGCTGAGCTTTTCAGCGGCGAGACCGATGAATTCCGTATCCTTGATCCAGTAAGGACAGACACAGGTGACATGAATTCCGCTATCCTTCAGTTCATGATGAAGAGCTTTGCTGTAGCTCTGAACGAATGCCTTGGTGGCGGCGTAGACTGAGAGATCCGGCATCGGCTGGACACCGGCGATCGATGCGATCTGCAGGACCCAGGTGCCTTTGCAGAGATAAGGCAGACAGATACTGGTCACTTCGGCAAGTCCGCAGCAGTTCAGATCGATCATGCGGACTGTATCTTCCCGGCTCAGGGATGCGATACTGCCGATCTTTCCCATGCCGGCAGCATTGATCAGACAGATAATATCCGGTTCTTCCTGTTCAAGTTTCTTTTTCAGCTGATCGAGATCTTCCTCTTTCGTGATATCCATACTGAGAACAACGGCACGTACGGAGAGGTCCGAAGCTGTTTCTTCCAGCTGCGGCCGTCGTCTGGCAATCAGCCAGATCTCATCCAGCGTCAGACAGTTCTGGATGGCATGGGCATATTCCTTGCCCAGACCGCTTGATGCACCGGTGATCACAGCAATTCTTTTCATAAGTAAATACCTTCTTTCCGCTTTTTCCGCTTCTATTGTATGATGGGGATAGACAGAACAAAAGGAGTTTTCTATGCGTAATATACTCATTGTCATTGATATGCAGAATGATTTTATTGACGGCAGTCTTGGCACGAAGGAAGCTGAAGCGATCGTTGATAACGTGAAGAACAAGATCAGAAGCTATGATCCGGCTGATGTGATTGCCACGATGGATACTCATGAAACCAATTATCTGCAGACCCAGGAAGGAAAGTACCTGCCGGTGGAGCACTGCATCCGCGGCACGGAAGGGTGGAAGATCCGCCCGGATATCGCCGCAGAACTGAAGCATGCGGCGGTGTATGAAAAACCGACCTTCGGATCGACAGCCATGGCCGAACATCTGCATCAGATTGCCCAGCATGAGGAAATCAGCCTGGAACTGATCGGACTCTGCACGGATATCTGCGTCATTTCCAACGCACTGATGCTGAAGGCGTATATGCCGGAAGTGCCGATCAAAGTGGATTCTTCCTGCTGTGCCGGCGTAACCCCTGAAAAGCATCTGGCGGCTTTGGAGACGATGCGTTCCTGTCAGATCGAAGTAATTTGAAGAGATTCGTGAAATTTCTAACAATTCCGATGTATAATCCTGTTATTTTCCTCTGAAGGTCATATAATAGGGTGGAGTGAAGTGTTCACTCGCGGAGGAATAACATGAAAAAATTAATGAAAGCGGCCGCTGCTCTGGCCCTTGTATTAACGGCCGGATGCTCGGCTCAGCAGCCTGCGGAAACTCCGGCAGAAGAACCTGTCGAAGAAGAAGCGGTTACCGTCAGAGTCGGCTCGCTGAAAGGCCCGACTTCTCTTGGACTTCTGAACATGATGAATTCTGCTGAGGAAAAAGCAACCGAAGGCTCCTATGAATTCACCATTCTGACCGCGGCAGATGAAATGGCCGCGAATGTCGTACAGGGGAATGTCGATATCGCTCTGGTACCGGCCAATCTGGCAAGTGTCCTGTACAAAAAGACGGAAGGCAAAGTCACTGTCATCGACATCAACACGCTCGGTGTTCTGTACTGTGTCAGTGCGGATGATTCCATTACCGGTGTGAAAGATCTTTCCGGCAAGACCGTCGTCACGACCGGCCAGGGAACGACACCGGAATTCTCGCTCCGTTATCTGCTGAAAGAATACGGTGTAGAAAACTGCAATATCGAATTCAAGTCGGAAGCGACGGAAGTCGTTGCCGCTCTGCAGCAGGATCCTTCTCTGATCGCTGTTCTGCCGCAGCCGTTTGCGACAGCTGCTCAGATCAAGAATGAAGGATTGAAAGCCAACTTCGCCCTCGGCGATGCATGGGATGAACTGAACAGCGGTTCCCGTCTGGTAACCGGCGTCACGATCGTCCGCAATGACTTCCTGGCTGAACATCCGGGTGCTGTGACCAAGTTCCTGAATGACCACGCCGCCAGTGTTGAGGCCAGCAAGGATGTTGACGCGACAGCGGAACTGGCTGTCAAATACGGTATCGTTGAGGCTGCTCCGGTCGCCAAGAAGGCTCTGCCGAACTGCGCTCTGGTATGCCTGACCGGTGCTGATATGAAAACCGCACTGTCCGGTTATCTGCAGGTTCTCTTTGATGCAGATCCTGCCAGTGTCGGCGGCGCGCTTCCGGAAGACGGATTCTATTACGTAAAATAAACAGATATCATGAAAAGAAAAGTGCTGATCATACTTGGGTGGATATGCCTGTGGCAGATCCTTGCGGCTGTCATTCATAACGACATACTTATGGTGGGACCGCTTCAGGTTTTATCAGCACTTTTTCATATGGTCGCGGAGCCGGCTTTCTGGATCTCGGTAATCGCCACCATGTCAAGAATCATCGCCGGTTTCCTGCTTGGTACGCTGGCAGGGGTCCTGCTGGCCTGGCTTGCCTATGAGCATGAACTGATCAGGGATATCCTGCAGCCGGCCATGCTGTTTCTGAAGGCTGTGCCGGTCGTTTCCTTCATCGTGCTGATCCTGATCTGGGCGGGCGGTGTCTGGCTCGGTTTTGCCATCAGTATGATCGTCGTTCTGCCGATCGTCTATGTCAATGTCCTGGAAGGACTGATGAATACCGACCGGAATCTACTGGAAATGGCGCAGGTATTCCGGCTGGCGAAAATGACATGCATCCGCAAGATCTACAGCCGTTCGGTGAAACCGTATTTCATCAGCGCTCTCTCGCTGGCCTGCGGCATGGCGGTGAAAAGCGGTATCGCCGCGGAAGTTATCGGCCAGTCCCGCAATACCATCGGCAACGGTATCTATATGTCAAAGGTGTACCTGGCAATCGATCAGCTGTTTGCCTGGACCTTTGTCATCCTGCTGCTGTCCTGGCTGTTTGAAAAAGCAGTGTCAATACTGCTTGCGAAAGCGGGGAAACATCTATGATCAGAATCAGGAACTTGATCAAGAGATTCGGCAGTCAGCTGATCTTCTGTGACTTCAGCTGTGAATTTGCGGACGGCGGAAAATACCTGATCGCCGGTGAATCCGGTATTGGAAAGACGACTCTGCTGCGGATGATCGTCGGACTTGACCGGCCAGATCAGGGCAGGATCGAATCCGATGAAGACATGACATTTGCCATGGTGTTTCAGGAAGACCGTCTGATCGATGACATGTCGGCGATTGAAAACGTGCTTCTCGTCAACCCGCACTGTTCTGTTTCATTGATTCGTCAGGAACTGGCGAAGCTGCTTCCGGAAGATCAGCTGGATAAACCGGTGAATGAACTCTCTGGCGGCATGAAGCGGAGGACGTCGCTTGTCAGGGCA
>JAEEGL017400598.1_pt1 | contig 24077 bp, 10 predicted proteins | sample 9134231 | NCBI WGS metagenome assembly JAEEGL01 (sample SAMN16246548, study PRJNA631951) | gut metagenome | biome: gut microbiome; feature: rumen; material: fiber-attached | host: Bos | place: Iran: Karaj | collected 2018-10
CGGAACGCTTCCGCTCCGTTTTTCTCTCCTCCTGCTTTGATAAGGGCGTCTATAAGCTCGTTGGTGGCGCCTTTGACCTTTCCTCTTTCGGCCACAGCCAGAAGCTCGCAGGCCTTGTCCAGGTCCTTTTCTTTCCCTCTGTTATAGACATAGCATTTTCCTAGGTACAGGCATGAAAGCGGATCCCCTCCTTCTGCCGGTCCTTCTACGATGTCCAGCATCTCCTTCAGGGTCTTTTCGGTCCTCTGGCTCCAGAGGAAGTCCAGGAACTCTCCTTTCATCCATTGCGGCCCTCTCGAGGCTTTCTTGTACTCTTCTATCGCGGCCGGGACGTCCTTTGCGAATCCTCTTCCATATCCGAGCATCCTGGCGCGGTACAGACAGGCCTCTGGCGTCTGGGAGTCGTCTATCTTTTCCTTCAGCTCGTCCAGGGACTCCTTCGTTCCGGCTTTCCAGAGGGATTCGTAGTACGGTCTGCTTCCTCTGTCGCTTCCGGAGTCGGAAGCCATTCTCATCCACTTGATGGCCTTTTCGGAGTCTTTGGTGAGCCCCTTTCCTTCGATGTAGGCCTTTCCCAGGATCATGGCGGCTTCGGCGTCGCCGTCCTGTGCCATAGCGTAGGCTCTCGCGACCATCTCGACGTACGATCCCGGCGTCCCGAGATCCATTAGGGACTTCAGAAGCTCGTTCTCCGCCCAGGGGGATTCCCATGCCATAGACGCTTTGAGGCATTTCACAGACCGTTTGAGGTCTTTTTCGACGAATTCTCCGTTACGGAGTTCGGCTCCTAGGCGGGTAAGGGCTTCAGGGAAGCCGTTGGAAGCCATCTCCCTGCATTTCGATTCGACTTCGTTCACGTTCCAGAACGAGAGGGCATTGCGCACGTACGTCTTGGCGTTTAGTCCAAGGTATTTCCTCCTCAGGCAGTCGGTGGCTTCGGGCGAGCCGTGTTCAGACGCTTTCTTCATGAGGCTTCTGGCCTTGTCCAGGTTGGGACGGGTGCCGATCCCGTCGCGATGCATGCAGGCGAGCCTGAACATGGCGTTGGAGCGTCCCTCTTCTGCGAGGGATTCGCAGACTTTCATAGCCTCTTTAGGTTCTGCGAGGTCGATGAGCCTGTATCTCGACAGCATATGGCCTGTATCGGCCGCTTTTTTCGCCCATGCGTAAGCTTCGTGAAGGTTCTCGTTCCCGGGAAGGCTCCTGTAAGCCTCGGAGACGAGCGACATCGATTCGATGTCCCCAGCTTCGGCCGAAGGCATCAGAGCGTCTACAAGCAGCTTCTGAGCGTCCTGCGAGCCTGTCGCGAGGATGATCCTTTTGGACTCTTCGGGACGAGGAGAGATCGCGTTGGCCTGTTTGACCAGCTCCGCCACCTCTTCGGGCGTCGCGTCCTCGTATATCGCCAGTTTGACCAGCGTTAGGGCGGAATCCGCATCGGTCTCGGAGGTCTCCTGGCATATGGTCAAGGCTTCCATGTACTTGTCCGGGATGTGACTGCAGACCTCCATGATTTTGCTGGCCGCTTTTCCTGTTCCGAGATCCAGGATCGCGTCGACACCTTCGTCTCTGGAATTCGCCATCTCGTACCAGGAAAGTGCGGCGTCGAAGTCCTGAACAGGACCGTTTATGTACGACTCGCCTATCGATTTTGCACGTTCGTTCGATATACCTGGCGATACCCCGGTTCCTATGGTGCATTCGATGACCAGCTCACGGGGTAGTATGGAGCGGAACCTGAGGGTCTTCTCCGAAAATATGTTCTTGTCCCAGAGGAGTCTGGCCGAGAATCCTATGTGCTCTATGAAAGAGCAAAGCTCCATAATATCGTACGGGGTGTCTGCGATCCTGTAGGTGCAATCTTCGTTCTTAGTTTGAACGGATATCATAAGCCTTCCGTCTTTGGCGAGCTTCGATTTGAGTTTCTTGAGAATAGGTGAGATGTCCGGGTGCGAGGACATGTTGGCAGACAGAAGGATTAGCTTGTATGTCGCATGGACCCTGTCCATGTCGTCCATGCCGACGGCGGTCGCTCCTTCGCTGCTCAAGCGTTTTCCTACGCTCGAGGGGAATCCGACGCATAGGGTGTTCTCTATCAAGATTCCGTTGGACAGCATGAATCCTGACGACACCAGTCCTCTGTGGCGTTCCAGTGATCCGCAGTTCCTGCATAGTGCATCATCGCGAATCTTCTCTCCGACGGGATCGAACGCATCGACGAAAGCTCCGCAGATGGGGCATTGGCGACGGGTCGCGGCGAATATACTGTCATCGTATGCGCAGGCCTTGTTCAGTTCAGGAGTCGGCGAATCGTCGCCGTTGAGATGGGCGACAATGTCTGAAGCAGCCTGGCTGAAAGTCCCTACAGGGATGATTCTCCTTCCGCGCAATAGATGGCGCATCCCAGCCAGCAATCTGGTGCTGTAGTTACATGTTTTGATGTCATTTTCGGAGATCTCTCTTTCTTCTGAACCAAGAAGGAGCATGGAGAGGCTGTCGTCCAGAGCTGGAAGACCAGATTCGGCAAGGGTTTTGCGGTCAATCGCTTCGTCCGTATTCGGAAGGGACAGGGATTTGCTTTTGATAAGAAGGGCTTGTTTGCCTCTCGCGACGGATGCTGCAGCATAGATCGGAAGCTTCTTTTTGCTAGCAGGAAGGACTTTCACGTCGGATTTCGGAGCGAAAATGCGGAACATGGTTCTGAACTGGTCTTGTGGCACGTCATAGCAGATGGCCTCGCGGTTCTTTCCCATCTTGTTCAGGAAGCCTTCTAGAGCATCGGCATCTATTCCGATGCTGCAGTCGATTAGCAGAGATTCCAAGGGGCGAGCCTCGATGACCACGTTTTTGATCTTTCTGACTATCTCCTCGGATTCGTAACGTCCGATAGCTTTCAGTATGCCTTCCAGCTGGCGGTCGTTGTCTCCAAGGGTCTTGTTCGTCTTCCAGAGTGCCGATTCCTGGGTGCCGTCGATGTATCTCATCGGCCTGTTGGGCGCTGCCAGAACAGTCGGGACATTGTTGCGGACCTCGTTCACCTTGAGCCAGAGGTCGTCCGCCATCAGGCATGACTCCTTGATGGCATCTGCATCGAACGCCTCCTTCGGGATCGATCCTGGCGGATAGAGGACGCCTCCGACGCCTGTCGCCATGGCGGCCATGGAGGGATTTCTGTAGAAGGTGTCGTCGTTGTAGTCCCATGAGCTGTAGGGGGCAATTCCTCTTTCAGTGGAAGATATCCTATGCACCCTCATCGCGGACACTGTATGTGGGAACATCGTGTATGATTTCAGGAGGAGCTCCATGGTGTCTTCCAAGTACTCTACATCGTCGTCCAGCGTGATGACAATGGCGTCAGGGGCCTCCCGCATCGCGAAAAAGTACTTCTTGTGGGGCTTGAGGTCCTCGCAGAACCTGATTTCCAGACCTTTGTCTTTCAGATTAAGCAGTTCATCAGGCAGGTCGCTCTCCTTTCCAGGGAACTGCTCCTCGGCGAGCCAGAGGATGGTCCTGTCTGGGCGGACGGTCTGGTTAAGGATGGAGTGGATTGTAAGATGGACGGTTGAGATGCGTGCAGGGAACGACGTGAGGGACGCTATGACCTCTTTATCCGGTCTCTTGAAATCTGGGTCGTTCTTCGATACTGGCACGGCTTCTTCTTTCGAAGATTCTTCGATCCATGCTTTGGGGCATCTGGGATGGTCTCTGAAGTATTCCGCTCTATCGCCCCAGGGGTATGATGTCCACGGTTGAAGGAATTCCAGGTCCTCCTTTTTGAAGAACATGTGGAGTTGCCTGTAGATGTTCTCCTTGTATTCTGGAGCGGCTTTGTCGAAGAATATGAAGAAATCTGCGATGCAGGTGTCAGCGATCATTTTTCTGATTTCGATGGGGCTGTCCTGATGTTTGGACATGGTCGATCTGTACGCATCGAAGTGGGCGTTATAATGGACGGAACGGTTCGTTCCGACAGTGGAGCACGAGTTGTTAACGCGATAGTGGATGAGAGCGTCCCTACAGACGACGATGCTCTTGCACCTTTTTATGAGGTCGAAGTAGAATGTGCGGTCGTTGGCGCAGGGTATCTCGTCGTACCTGATGCCATACCTGGCTATGACCCTGCGGCGGGTGACTTTGTTCCAGGGGACTACAGGACTGCGGATGAAGAAACGAGGGTTGATTTCGAAGCTGGTGACGTGGCAATCGTCCTTGAATGCATGGATGTCCAGGGCTTCCTCTTCGGTTTCGTTGTCGTAGACGTACTTTTGGAAGAAGCAGGAGTCGCAACCTGTCGATTCCAAGATGTCCACTGCTTTTTTGTATGCGTCAGGTTCCAGCCAGTCGTCTGAATCCAGGAAATGGATGTACTTTCCGGTGGATATCAGGATTCCTTTGTTGCGAGCTGCTCCGGCTCCCAGGTTCGGATGTCTTACAAGCTCGAAACGGGGGTCCCTTGTCGCGTATTCCTTGATGATCTTGTCCGACCCATCCGTAGAGCCGTCGTCTATGCAGATGACCTGCAGAGATTCCAGCGTCTGGGCCGATACGCTGTCAAGACACTGGCGGAGGTATTCTGACGAATTATAGACGGGGATTATCACAGAAAGGACGGCCATGTTGCATGGATTATCTGGGAACGCCGTTTTAACAGTTTCTTATCGACAAGGTTCGAACTATTCAGCTAAATATTATTATGAATCAATGAATACGGCAAATGTTTCAGGCATCGTTTATAGGCGCCTCAAGTACGGTGTGTCAGATGGGATCCAAATCTTCCAAAAATGGAAAGCGCTCTAGGTCTTCCAAGAATGGCAAGCAATCCAAGTCTTCCAAGAAGTTCTATGAGGTCGAACCGGTCAAGAAGACTGTCGGCGAACCTGTTGAGAAAATCGAAGAGAAGGTCGAGGACATAATTGAACCGATCGGAGAGTTTAAGGAAGTCGAGACCGTTGAGGAGATAGAAGAGATCAAGTCCGTAATAGAAGCCGGAGATTCCAAAACTGCTGAAAGGGGCAAAGGTTTCAAGCCCATGCAAAGGATGATGGATTCCAAGAACAGCTACGTTAGTCGTCTCGGAAACTATCTGGCTTATCTGTGGCAGTACCGTACGGTTGTGAAGACATCGGTCGACAAGGAGTTCAAAGGCAGGTTCAAGTACACTGCTCTGGGTTACGGATGGCACGTTCTGAACCCATTGTCTCAGATTATCATATATTACTTTATCTTCACAATGATATTTGGACGTGACATTCCGAACTATTGGCTTTACATCTCTTGCGGTATGTTTGGATATGTGTTCTGCCAGACCTGTATTACGGGAGGGGCAGGTGTAATAGTGAGCAATGCCAAGATGGTCACGAAGTTGGCGTTCGCAAGGGAGACGCTAATAATCACGAAAGTGATAACGAATCTGATCACGCTGTCTATCTCATATGTCTTGCTGATTATAATAATGGCGATTGCAGGGCTGGGGCCTACTATCAACATACTGTATCTGCCGATCATCATCGTACTGATGGCTGTGTTCTCGGCAGGATTGGCCTTCTTATTCTCTGCTTTAGTGGTCTATTTCCGTGATCTTCAAAATGCAATAGGCATCATTATGGGATGTATGATGTTCGCCATACCTGTCATTTATATGGCGATCACTAGAAGTTCTCCTATGATGGAGTTTATATGGTCAATCAATCCCCTTTATTATTTTGTTGAAAGCATTCATGATGTGATGTATTTCGGAATCCCACCAGACGGTATGTTCATCCTGATTGGAACCATCGCTGCTGTGGTTTCTTTGATTTTGGGACTTTATGTCTTCAAGAGGTTGGAGAACGGATTTGCTGAGAGGCTGTGATAAGATGAAAGACAAGAAAAATGCGATAGAGGTCGATGGAGTCTCGAAGAAGTTTGACATCAAATACACTACGTTTTACGGTGGACAGGCCAAGTCTGGAATCAAGACCGTATTGGACGGAATGTCTTTCAGTGTCAAGAAAGGCGAAGTGATGGGAATCGTCGGACGCAATGGTTCTGGAAAGTCCACTTTGATGAAGATCCTGTCTGGAATAATGGGCCCGGACTCTGGTACTGTGGATGTCGATGGAAAGGTAGCAAGCATCCTGGAGTTGGGAATGGGTTTCGAACCGGAGATGACTGGTCGTGACAATATTCGCATAAAATGCAGCATGTACGGTTTCACTGAGAAAGACATAGACCAGCAGATGGAATCTATCATCCAATTCTCGGAGCTCGGTGAACAGGTGGACCATCCATTGAGGACATATTCTTCGGGAATGGCTGCCAAGTTGGCCTTTTCTGTTATAATGCATACAAAGTGCAATGTGATGATCGTTGACGAAGTCCTGTCGGTGGGAGATGCCAGCTTCAATGCCAAATGCAGGATGGTCTTCCAGAAGATGAAGAAGGAAGGCAGGGCCATTCTGATTGCATCCCATAGCATGGAGACTCTTGAATCCATGTGTGATCGTGTCATGTGGATCGACAATGGCAAGGTCAGTGAGATCGGAGATCCCTCATCGGTATGTTACCATTTCCATTCCGACATGGTCGATTCGTTCGACACCATCATCAAGCTCGCAGAAGAGGGTGATGTCATCTCCATGAACCGTGCTGCGGTCATGCTTAGGGACGGAATCGGTGTCCAGAAGGATGAAAAGAAAGCTGTAGAGTTGTTCACCAAAGCAGCTAACCTGGGGCATACAGATTCGCAAATGGACTTGGCTGACATGAAACTGAAAGCCGGTAAAAAGGACGAGGCGATGAATCTCTACAAGAAAGCCGCCAGCAATGGCAACTTTGGAGCAATAACACGTATTACTTTGATGGATAAAGACAATGCAGCCATTTCTGAAAAGCTGATGAAAGATATACGTGCTGAGGCAGAAACAGGCAACATCCGTGCGATGAAGCTCTTGGCAGATATGCTTTACAATGGCAATGTTTTCGTTAAAGACCAGGTTGAGGCGTTCAAATGGAATATGAAATGTGCCAAGCTGGGCAATGTTCAGGCGTTGTACATGGTAGGTTTCTGTTACCGCGAAGGCATCGGTGTGGAGAAGAATGGCGAGGAGGCTTTGAAATGGCTTATGGCTGCTTCGGATCATGGTAGTGCTAAGGCCAGGCTGGAGATTGCTAACATGTACAGGAAAGGCATGGCCATCGAGAGCGACATGTCCAAGGCCATAGAGTGGTACAAGCTGGCAGCAGAATGCGGAGATGGATTTGCGATGCAGCAGCTGGGACTCATCTATCGCGATGGCATCGGAGTCAACAAGGATGCAGCTAAAGCAGTCTATTGGCTCAAAAGGCAGTCCATACAGGCTATGCTAGGTGCAGAGTCGGCCTTTGGAGACATCATGAGGCAAGGATATATCGATGAGGCTCAGAAGAAATGCTTGTATTGGTACGAGGATGCTGCTGCTAGGGGAAATCTTAACGGCATGGTCCAGCTTGGATTGGCTTATCGTGATGGTGGCATAGCTGTCGCAGACTCTTCCGAAGCCGTCAAATGGTTCGCAAAATGTGCCGATCTCAAGTCTAACTGGGCTTGCTTTGAGCTAGCTATGCTTTATCTGAAAGGAAATGGGGTCCAAAGAGATACGAAGAAGGCCTTCGAATACATGAAGATGTCTGCTGATCTTGGAAACGTTAATGCGATGTACCAGTTGGCCATCATGTATAAGGACGGTGAAATCGTCCAGAAGAATATTCCTGAAGCCAGGCGTCTATTGAAGATTCTGGGAGAATTAGGCAATAACAACGCCAGGGCAATTCTTGACACTCTTCCGTCACAGTGAGCGAAACGGGGTCGACCTGTCATAGGCGACCCCATTATATATCAAGATGGGGCCCAGTATGAGCTCATTTCATCGTCTTTCGGTAGGCCCTTTTCCTCAGCATAGGCTTCTGAAACGATTTCCGAAGCGAATGCGTCGTTCTCATCAAGGAAAATCGATGCTGCGATCGCGGCTCTTCTGCCGTCCTTGGATTCCAGAGACATTAGCATGAGCTTTTTAGCAGCGCTTGTTGATCCTAGATAAGCTGCCTTTTCGAGAAGATCGAGGGCTTTATGCTCGTCTTGGGTGATTATTTCGCCTTCAAGATACAGGGTGCCCAAGCATTCCGCTGCGAAGGCATTGCCTTTTTTAATCTCGTTATCCGCCAAGGTGGCCAGCTCTTTTAGGGAATCTGTTGAACCGATGTCCCATAGGACTTCAACGAGTTCGTTGTTCTGCTTTGCTTTTCTGAGATATTCAGCAGCTTTGTTCAGATTCTTTTTAATACCTTTCCCTTCGCGATATGATCTTCCTAGCACGATCATGGCGGGAATGGATTCTTTCTCGGAAGCTATTTTGAGAGCCTCGTCGTATGCTCCTTTCTCCCAGAGCACTTCTATGAGCTCGTCGGATGCCCAGGTCACTTCTCCAGAAGTAGATCTCCTCAACATAGATTCTGATTTATCGAGGTCCTTTTGGACTCCCTTGCCGTAGCGGTAGGCCATCCCTATATAACCCTCTGCCCTGTGATCGCCTTTGTCTGATAGCCTCAATGCAGTGGATACCATCTCATGGAGAGCATCGGAGGTATCGATTTCCCAGAGGACTTCCACCAGTTCTATCCCAGCCCACCTAACCTTGGCCGACTCGGATCTTCTCATCCAGTATGCGGATCTTTCGAGGTCCTTTTGGACGCCTTTGCCGTAGCGATATGCTCTTCCAAGGGTATTCATAGCGATTCCGTTTCCTTTTTCAGCGAGATACGAAGCCGTGGAGATCATGAGGTCGTAGGAAGACGGGTCGTTTTGTTCCCATAGTACTTTGAGAAGCTCTTCACGAGCCTCTAAATCGTTCGACGGACCCAGGAGGTCTACAGCTTTGCTTAAGTCTTTGGGGACAATCTTGCCGCTGCTGTAGAGACGGGAAAGGGCTATGCGCACAGAGGGGTCATCATCGCGTTCGGTTAATTCAATCAGGTCTTTGTCCAGGGGTACGATTCCTTCTTGTATTCCGGTAAGCAGTTCTACACCTGCTTCTTTGCTTCCCAAGGAGTAAGACCTTTTCAACAGCCTGGCGTACTCCTGGAGGTTTACGGGGACGTATTTTCCTTCTTTGTACATTTTAGCGACGTAAAGGGCCACCTTAGAGTCCGAAGAGGCATCGCCCATTTCCAGGGCCTCTTTCAGGTCTTCGGGTTTTCTGGTGTAAGTGAGGGTGGCGCAGAGCTCTGCCTTGCTGGCAGGGTCCGTGGATTTCCTGAACATCTCTATGGCTTCCTGGAGGTTCTTCTGTGTTCCAAGGCCTTCTTGTTTGGCTTTCCCGATAAGATATAGCGAATGCGGGTCGTTTCCGCACAGTTTGACCATGTCTTTGCTGGAGGAGTTCGTTCCTATCTTCCATAGAATGTCCAGTGCCTCGTTCTTTTTTTCAGCTACCAGATACCATGACGATGCTGCTCTGAGGTTTTTCTCGTCTTTCTTCGCTAAATACCACTCTGCTATCTCTTCAGCCCTTTCAGCGGAAATCTCGTTGGATGTGGCGTCTGAGATGGTGCATTCTAGAGCCATTTCTCCGATATTCAAAGAGCTGAAACTCATAGACTTGCTCGAGAATGCTTCTCTGTACCATGTCATCTTTGCGTTGAATCCCAAACTGTGAAGCATGGAACACATCTCGAATACGTCGTATGGGGTGTCGGAGACAATAATCGAATGGGCATCCTTCCTCACGTTGAATGTCATGATCAATCTGCCGTAGGTATGGATGTAGCCTTTGAGCAGGGATATTGTTGAGATCACATCAGGATTGTTCTTGATTTGGGCTACATAGAGCACGATGTCGTATTTCTGGTTGGTCTGCAGAGGTTTGGAGAGGTTCATCGTATCCACTCCGTATCCTCTTAAAATCGGATTCATGTTTCCAGGGAAGTTCACGCAGAGGATGCGGGGTGAGGTAGCCCCGATATCGAAGAGAGAACTGAGTTTGAAAAGCCCTCTATGACGTTCGAGGGAACCGCATTTTTGACATAATGCGTTGTCCCTGATCTTTGCTCCAGCGGGAGCGAATGCATCGACAAAGTTTCCGCAAATGGGGCATTGGTGGCGGGTTCTTACAAACAAGCTGTTGTCGAACACGCAATCGGAATCTATTTCAGAGGCATCCGAACCAATCGTAAGGGCATCAGCGATGATCTTCGCGGTTCCTTTGAGTTCTGGACTGCTAGAGATTAGGTCTTTGCATCTGGACGAGATGCGGAGGAGATCAGAGGAGCCGTAATGGTTGGGAATAATGTCCGATGATGATAATTCAAAGGGTTCTTTCAAAAACAAATGCTTGGATAGGCTGTCATCTAGCGAAGGAACCCACGAGTCGGATAGATCTTTGCGATTCAAGACGGACTTGGAAGGGGTGAACACGTCCTTTTTTGAATTACCGGACAGCACATCAAACTTTTGCTCAGTTATTGATTCGAGTTCTTTCGGTTTCAAACCTCTAATTTCTGAGGCTTCGATACAGACGGCCAGATCTCCGTTGGCAATCGTTGCAATAGCATGGAGCGGCATCCTTTTCTCTCCAAGTGGCAGCACTTTTGTGCTGGGCCTTATGGAAAGTTTGCTGAACATTTGTTGGAAATCCTTTCCAGTTATGTCGTAACAGATGATTTCTATGTTGCTGCCTAGAGACAGACGCAAATTCATCACATCGGTCAGATCCACGCCTTCATTACAATCTATGAGTACAGAACATTTGACATAGGGTTCCATGTAGTTCCTGCGAATCTTTTCGGTCGGAATCAGGTCTTCTTTGCTGTAGAATTCGTCAATGTTACGGAGCTGTGTGTCGTTATCGCCTAGGCCTTTGTTGGCTCTCCAAAGGGCGGATTCCTGGGAGCCGTCGATGTATTGCAAAGGACGATTGAGAGCTGCAAGGACGGTTGGGTAGCCGTTACGGACCGCGTTGGCTTTCAGCCATAGGTCGTCACCCATAAGGCAGGTTGCGATGATTGCATCTTTGTCGAAGGCATCTTTTGGTATCGAATGGGGAGGATAGAGAATTCCACCCACACCGGTCGCCATGGCGAACATTGACGGGTTCCTATAGAAGGAGTCGTCGTTGTATCTCCAAGAGTCGTATGTTCCGATTCCATCCTCTGTGAATGACATCCGGTGAACCCTCAGTCCTGAGACGCAGTTTGGGAATCTGGAATACGACCTGAGAAGGCATTCCACGGCGTCTTCAGGATATAAGACATCATCGTCCATCGTTATGACGACGGCATCAGGGTTCTCCTGCATGGTGTAGAAGTATTTTTTGTGTGGTTTGAGATCGTCACAGAACCTTATCTCGAGGCCCTGTTCCCTCAGATCGAGGAGGTCTTGAGGAAGGTCTTTTTCGAGCTCAGGGAACTGGGAGTCTGCTAGCCAAATCATAATCCTGTCCGGCGGGCAGGTTTGATCCATTATGGATTTGATGGTGAGCGAGACGATGCCGATACGCGCAGGGAACGAGGTGAGCGAGACGATCACTTCTTCTTTCGTTCTTTCGAATGGCTCTTCGTGATATTTGATGGATGAATTGGTCTCTTTGGGTTCTTTGAGCCATTCTGGCGGGCAGGTTTCATGGTCTCTGATGTAGACCATACGTTTTCCCCAGGAGTAGGTCGAGTATTCTCCGTGGAAGAATCTAAGGTCTGTTCTGGAGAAGAAATCATGAAGTTGACCATAGATTTTTTCTTTGAATTGAGGTGCGGCTTTGTCAAAGAAGATGAAGAAGTCTACGAAGCAGACGTCAGCGACCATGCGACGGATCTCCTCTGAGCTGTCCTTGTATTTGGACATGGTGGATTCGTAGGCTACGAAGTGGGCGTCGTAGTGTATAGAACGGTTGGTTCCAACGGTGGAAGCTATGTTGTTGACCCTGTAGTACAGGAGGAGATCCTTGCAGACCATGATGCTCTTGCAGCATTTGACCAAACTGAAGTGGAACGTACGGTCGTTGGCGCAAGCAATTTCGTCGTATCTCAGGCCGTTATCGATGATGACATCGCGACGGGTGATCTTGTTCCAAGGGACGACGGCGTTATGAATGAAAAAAGAGGGGTTGTTCTCGAAAGATGTGATGTGGTCGTCGTCATCGAAGGCACGTATCTTGTATGAGATGTCTCCTGTATCGTTGTCGTAGTTGTACTTTTGGAACATGCAGGAGTCGCATCCCGATTCTTCTAGCTTGTTTACTATACGCTCGTAGGCAAAGAGCTCAATCCAGTCATCGGAATCTAAGAAATGAATATATTTTCCTGTGGCATGGGTTATGCCGTTGTTGCGGGCTGCGCCGGCACCCAGGTTAGGCTGTCTCACGAGCTTGAAGCGTGAATCTTTTTCAGCATATTCGAGTACGATAGAATCTGAGCCATCCGTTGATCCATCATCGATGCATATGGCTTCCAGCAACTTCAATGTCTGGTCTTTTACGCTGTCCAGGCACTGGCGTATGTACTTTGCTGAGTTGTAGATGGGGATTATGACAGACAGGGTTGGCGAAGGTGTCATGCGTTTTCCAGTAGGTTTCGCGATGATGATAAGGTCATCGGATGATGCAATTACGCATATGAAAGATTCTTTTCAACGCGCAATTATTGTTCTCGATTTATTCATTCTTAGGTGTAGCACATCTTCTTTATTTATAAACATTTTTTGAATTGGCTTATGCACGTTCGATTGACAGCTCCTATATTGTTATATAGTGGCCAGCAATAGGTAAATCCGTAGCAGTCACAACAAAGCTGTTTGCATCATTTAATGATGAAACAAACATTAGCTCGCCTTTGGCAACGAGATGGTTATCTAGATGTATATCTAATATCTGGGTCGTTTTACCATTAGTTAAGAAAATTACTCTGTCCATTTTGAAAGATGATGATATGTCATATACTACCTTGTATGTTGCACCTTGTTCTAGAGGATCAGACAAAGGGATTTGTAACCAACGTTGTTCACCCTTTTTTGGATTTGATATGCAATGACTACCCTTGCGAAAACCAACAATTACGCCATTTTCTTTGAAAACATGATAGTAATCATTTGAATAGCGAATATTCTTTATAGAAATTCCATTGTAATTTGCGATGGTGTCACCCCCTTATTCAGTGAATACCTCAAAGAAAATGGGACGAGGTTGATTTGAAGATGTAAATTTTCCAATTAATCTATCAAATTCTTTTTTGTTATATGCAGATATATAATCAAACCCTAAACTTTTTACCCAACCTTCTGCAGTTGTAGCATGAGGCTGTATTATGTTTGGTGATCTGTGGTATTTTAAAAGACCTGCGCCACTGTCATTGTTGAGTAATATTCTCACGTTGGATCCAATGTTTTTTCCCCATAATGAATTCATGTCGTAGAAAAAACTTAAATCGCCAATCAATAGGAAGCACATCTGCTTATCATCAGAATTGTTGTACGCTTGACCTATAAATGACGACGAGCAACCATCAATTCCATTGGTGCCCATATTGCAAAATACTTCTATGTTTTTATTCAATTTATAATTTTGAGTTCTAACAAATGTGTTGCCAACTGCAAGGTGAACTATTGAATTTTCTGGAATTAGGTTCATAACATTGTATAATGTATAATAGCTGTCCCATTTTTGTGGAATAGGCATCAATTTGCTATCAATATATTTTTTCCATTTTTTATGATAGCTATGGTCACTTACTGTATCGACCATTTTGTTAACGTATTCTAAGAAATAATCTGTTGAACATTCCCAAATTATTTCTAAATGACGATATAAGTCCGCCACCATTCCATCTTCAGAAACGCGCCAGACACTAGCATTAGCAGGAAGCGATCTTAATTTGGACGTTAGCGGACAATTGAGAATCCGTTTTCCTTCGACTTGAATGATTAAATCTGGAGCCAATTCTGAATTGAATTCACTTTGATTAATGGATTGAAGCATATGATAGGGATATAAAGATTCGTCGATATTTAGATTTGATAAATGGTCTACAACAATACAACAATTAATTTTGTTGAATAAACTTTTGATAAGATTTATCCGACGAACGCTAGGCTTGGTGCTTTGTCCATATACTATTAATATTTTGTTATACTTGGACAGCCCTTTAATAATTTCAGACCATTTTTCTAAATTACACAATTCCATGCGCTTTATCTTCCGGATATTTGGGAGAATCGTTGCATATCTGGGTGTGGGAAATAATTCTATCCCGGCTTGAGGTACGTTGATTTGAGTGGGGCCATTACCATGGTGGTTTAATTCCAGGATAGCATCACATACTTTTATGCGAGTTTCCCACATATTTTTTGGATCCTGAGTAACTGGTAACGTAACCGATTTTTTAGTTATTGAATCCATAAGTCCATATTGTACTATGGTCTGATCTTCCAAATTTCCTAACAACTCGGGATATCTATCGGCTGTTATGACGAGTAGAGGAACCTTTTGATAAAATGCTTCAGTAACACCAGGAACATAATTAGAGACTGCCGTTCCAGATGTACAGCAAATTGCAACTGGTTTATTCATAGATGTTGCTAAACCAATTGCAAAATATGCAGCGCTGCGCTCATCTGTTACAGGATACAATTTAAAATAATCCTGATTAGCTTCGAACATACGTACTATTGAAACATTGCGTGTTCCTGAAGAAAGAACAACGTGTTTTATGCCATATTGTTTAACTAATGATACCAGGACACGAACTCTCTCCAAATCAGCGTAGATAGAGTGCTTGATTACTTTAGGCAATTGGCCTTTCGGAATAGTGATGGCATCATGTAACCATTTAGTGGTTTTTTCAACCTCTTCTTTTATAATCGAATTGGCTTCATCATAATTAATTTCTTGAACATATTTTAAATCAACAGGAATTATCTTCGGATTCTTTACTAAACGATCTTCTAGTTTCAATCTTCCCAACAAATCACTAAATCTTTCAAAACCTCTGCCATAATTTCCTATTGAAATGAATGGTTTGTTGAATATTACTGAAAAAGCAGTTCCATGAAAACTATCTGTAATGACAAACGAAGCATTCATAAACGCTTTGATGAAATCTGTCGTTGATATATTAGGGAGGACATTGTCAATATTTATCGCTTTCTTTTTTTCGTTCCATACCACTGGATTTCCTGATAGAATAGTGTAAACTTTCATGTTTGTGATATTTGAATAATCAATCAGGGCAGTACGTTTTTCGTCTGTAGGGTCCAAAATATAAGCCAAAATATAGGGCTCAGGTATGTTCAATTTTGAATCATTAGCAAGGTTCACATAATTGTCGTACGGAATACAAAAAACTGGCTCGAATACTAATGTGGAATTTAAACCATAGTTATCACGCAATATTTCGACGTCAAACTGCTCCCTTACCGATAAAGCTGCATACCGCTGAAGATACCTTCTAATTCTGGGCTTTGCTTCATCGGGAACTTTGTCTATTTTATGACCAAATGAAGTAGCAAAGCTAATTATTTTTTTATCTTCAGATACAAATGGAAGGTAAAGATTTTCATGAAATGACAGAGTGTAATTCCATATTTGATCAGAACCTGCAATGAAACAGTCGCATATATTATTTAATTTGTTCAAGTCTTCATATTTTAATACATCACTGATGTCATCCTTGTTGTAGTACTTCTTAATGAAATCAACATTATGTCCCATTGTAAGTTCCGGATCTTTATCAGAGGCTCCAGGCTTTTGGAGCATTAAAACAGTTTTACCCATACTTTTTAGTAAAGAATAACCCGCGTATCCATTTAATAACGATCCGTAGTTGGATCCATACCAAAAACCAGTCAAACAAACGTCATAATGGCTCTTCACAGGTATCACCAATTTAAACATATAGGAGGCTCACTGTTCTGCAACTATTGTCCCGACTGTCTATTGCTTTAAGAAAAGCAATTGTGACAAGTTTCCCTCTGGATTCAACAGAAACAAGTGGCTGACCATTATTCACTGTTAGTCATTCATGAATTAATGATTAATAAATTTACTGCCAGCACGACTGTGTGTAACAACCCCCATTGAAGCATTGACCCGGAAACAACCGTTAGACAAATGTCCATCAGACCCCCGAGGTCATGTGCTTCAGAATCAGTCCCCTGTGAATGGCATAAAGGGCACATCTCACGCGCATCATGAGCACCATGCGGCAGAACTTCTTCGAGGACACGCGGTCGCCATAGAGGCGCTTGATGACCGAGAAGAACACCTCGACCAGCTACCTCAGGGTATAACCGGACGCCCTGTGGGCAATCTTCTCCCCCAGCTTCTCCTCGATGAGGCGCTGCAAGTGCCTCGTTGGAACACTGCGGTCATCCTTGAATCTGCCTTTAAGAATAGGGACGAATTCGATATTCGTGCCCGCGACAGCTTCCCAGTTCTCCTTCGCGTCGTAGGCGGTGTCCGCCGTCAGATTCACGAGTCTGACGCCCATCGAAAGGCAGCCGCCGCCCATAGGCGGCATGACCCTGGTGTCGGCAGGGCTCTCCATGGTGATTGTGAAAGACACCAGGTCCTGGGTGTTTATGTCGATCAGCGCATGCTGCTTGATGAAATGGCGGTCGTTGACACCCCATTTGTGTTCCATGTTGATCCCAAATCCCGATGATTCCACTCCGGACCTGTCGATGGCCCCCTCCACGGGTTCGCCGCCTTCCGCATGGCGCTTCGAGACGAACACCTCCGCCATCCTGCGCATATCCTCGGCCTCGGCATCCTTCAGAGTCTGCTCGTCCAGGTCCTTCTGGCACGTTGGTACCTTCTGTGGCGCGGAATACTCGGGGAATACGCTGGACCCTACGAAAAGCACCGGGTCGAAAGGCCCATCCGTACCCATTACGGCGAGATCGCCGATGCTTCTTCCATGATCGTCCTGCTGAAGTCGCCTTTGAAAAACATCTCCTCCGACTTGTGAAGGATGGCGTAGTACGGGGCCTTGATCCTCAAGGGACAGCAGCGCCACGCAATGGCCGCACATCCTGGGTAGGACTTCCTGTTGTCCTCCTTGATCATCAGCATGAACAGCATCAGTGACGGCGGACACTCTTACCTGCACCCCGAGCGCTGGTCGTACGCGTTGCCGTAGATGTCCGTCTGTTTGTTGCGAGCTCTCACGCTCGCAACGTTACCATTATGTCTAACCTCGCCAATGTCTCTGCTGGTCATGGTATCATGACTCCCGAGCCCGCTTCAGAGGTTCCAATTCGTCAGTGGGCCCTTATCTTTACAGCTTTTTGATATGAAGCCGATTTAAATATAATATTACTTTATTTTATAAACGAATTCGCAAAAAATAAATATTAGTTTAGTTATTTAATAAACTGATATATGTTTGACAAGACCCGGCTGCGTCCATTGAGAGACGGTTAAACAAACGGACGATCAGAAAAGACGGCGGTCGGTAGACATTTGCCCACAGCCATATTTCGAACTATCAGCTCGGTTGAGGTTGTTGCACACAGTCCTGTCTAACCAGATTCGAAAAACAATAGGATTGTTACCAAAAATACGCGAAGTTAGGATTCAATAAATCATGCTTTTTTGAACTAATCTTTAAATTCCACAATGATTATGATAATCAGTGGTAGGGCGTTATACAAGATTTCTGAATGCACCAATAGTGCATAAGGGACGGCGATAAGATGTTTGAGAGAATATGGTCCAAGTACCTCATCGAACAAAATCTAGAAGACTGGAAAATCTGTCCCGTATGCGAATATGTCGGAAAATTCGAATCTTCTTATTCAGGAAAAAGTCCCACTGCAACCAACTGCCCCCAGTGTGGCTCCCGCGAAAGAGACAGATTATACTGGATGTATTTATTCAAAAATAATTACCTATTTGAGAAGTGTCGTATAGTTCAAGTAAACCCTGATGTCGCCATCAAATCAAAGATAAGTGATTACCCACTTGTAAAATACAGGTCTATCGGATTAAAAAATCTTGCTTCTATTCAGGATGAAAGTGTAGACCTTATTATGGCAAACTACGTTCTCGACCGTGTAGATAACCTTAAGGCGTGCCTGTCAGCGATGCGCTCTTGCCTCTCTGATAATGGAAAGATAATGGCCAGTCACTTTTTTACAAAAGAATCCTCCGATCACAATAGGTTCACACTGGAAGGATTCATAGATATTCTCGAGAATAATGGCTTCAAAGTGACCTCCGTTTCTGGAGACGAACTCTGTGGTAGTTTCCTTGCCAATGTATGCGGCATTAAACCCAGAGACTTAGTTGTCATAGCAGAACCCTTAAAATGATGCCGTCTCTGACAGATTTAAAAGTAATCAAAATAAATGAGCCTTCTTTTTATTATAGTATATTAACTAACAACATACAATAACATTTGATAAATAATCGATTTCCAATGTTCAGAGTACGTGAGCTTCGATGCCTCCTGGTTGAACCTCGATTCCACTTCGGAAATCAGGAATTCACGGTTGATGAAGAAGGGTTTTAGATACTGCGCGTTTGAGGCTCTTCCATATGAATTCGATGGGATTGAGGTCCAGGCTAGGCACGCATACCCCTTTGGCGGATCCCCTCTGGGGGATGGAGCCGTTTTGGAAAGGTGCGAAGCCGGCGGGCCCAATGGACGTGATGGTACCGTGGGATGTCGCAGAGGTGGGCCCGAGCCGAGAGCATAAATTGTCACCGGGTAGCATTCAGGGCGGAAAAGGCGATAACGATTCTGTTCCAGCGTCAGCTTTAAACTCCTGACGTGTTTCTCGGTTCAGAGTCGCTTTATCACCTGATAAATGGTTTGTGTTTTTTGTCATTTATTACAATTATTATCTCTTTTGCGTTATCCGAGGTTTTCGATCGGGAGTAGCTCATTATTACCTTGATATGTTTACCATCCGTTTATTTATTATGGGTCTTTTGTTATTCTAGTTTCAAAATAATCCCTCTTTAAAAATGTGAATTATTTGCAGGTGAGGCTTTGGTTGTTCGTCCGTCTAATATCATAATCGTCGGTGGAGGTGGAACTGTTGGTGCAGCTGTAGCTGAAAAATTATCCAAAGAAAAGAATGTCAAACATATTATATTGGCTGGAAGAAATGTTGAAAAATTAGAAGAAGAGAAGGAAAGGATCAAAGGAGGCTATGCAAATATTGCAACTATAAAATTTGACATCACGTCTATTAGCAGTCATATAGATTTCTTAAATTCTTGCCAGCAGCAATGTGGTAATTTACCAATTGATTGTTTGTTGATAATCAGTGGTAAGCATTATCCCAGTGGTGGTTGGAGAGGTTTTAACATATCAGAATCGGATTGGGATAGTGTAATGGACACAAATCTTAAAGGTCCTTACTTTTTATTGCGTAATTTTACAAATTGGGATAAGCGTTCCAACATGTGTAATGTTTTAATCGTATCTTCAGTAAGCGCATATCGCGATTGTATAGGGCCGTACCAAATATCAAAAAATGCAATTTCTAATGTATGCAAAGGGTATGGAAAGCATTTATATAAAAAAGGAATAATCTTAAATTGTATCGAACCTGGACCGATGTATTCAAAAATGCTTCCTCATTTGAGGATGTATGATGATGGAATAGTGAAGGGTGATGAGTGGAAAGACAATGCTCTGTCCAGACTTACAAGGCCTGAAGAAGTGGCTGACGTCATTCTTTTTTTAATTTCTGACGTAGGTGAACTTATGTGCGGATCATGTATAAACTGTGCAGGTGGTACTAAGTCGATTATAAGGTAAAAAAAAAGGTTTCGTTGTTTCTACGAAATATTTTGGTGGATGTTTCCGTCTAGAACTTAAATGACCTCCCGACGTACCAAGAACCGAAATTGGAAAGCCCGCTTCCTAATCCCATCTAGCACGTCGGGGGATCATTTGAGTTATTAACTTGATGTATAAAGTTAGTTCTAATTTATAGCCAAGGTATTGCGATTATTGTGGGAGAGTTCGAATGTCTTGTGAGACGAATATGGGGCTTAATGAACAAGGGGCGAGTAAGATTGGCTAGCAAAAACTAATTTTAACAGTCTACTATTGGAAACTTATACACGATGGTATAAACGGTTTTTAATACAATGAAAAAAATGGGTTAGTGTCTACTCTGTTCGAGAGGTGGAAGAGATACTATGGTTAAAATATCTGTCCTGGTTCCCGTTTTTAACTCAGAAAAGTACCTTTATGAATGTTTAGAAAGTATTGCATCTCAGACGTTGAATGATATTGAAGTACTGTGTATCAATGATGGTTCAACTGACAGTTCGGAGTTAATTATAGATCAATTCGTTGACCAATTTGATTTCTTTCACAAATTAAATAAACCAAATTCTGGATATGGAGCTTCCCTTAACTTTGGTTTAAAGTGTTCGACAGGCGAGTACATTTCCATTATCGAATCGGATGATTTTATAGAACCCAATATGATGGAAGTATTGTATGCTGTTGCATCGAGTCGTCAAACTGATATAACAAAAGCAGGTTATTGGGATTTCTACGATGATTTCGATGGTCAAAGAGATGTGATAGCACCTATAATGGAGTACATGAATCCGCCATTTGCTGTGTTTGATGTCCATGATTACGAAAACATCATCAGTTACTATCATCCTTCGATTTGGAGTGCGTTATATGATAGAAACTTTTTAGAGAAAAACAACATTAAATTCCAGGAACCGAAAGGAGCGAGTTGGGCCGACAATCCGTTCTTTTTTGAGACTATGAACAAGGCTAAGCGTATATCCTGGGTAAATGTTCCTCTATATCATTACAGGCGTACTAATCTTGAATCATCTTCTTATCTAAAGGATTGTAACATCCCAATAGATAGATTGAATGAAATGTTCGATGTAGTCGAAAGTAATAACGTCACAGACATTAACGTATTGGCTTGTTTGTACGGTCGTTCTTTCATGTATGTGAGGGGAATTCTGGACAATCCAAATTTCATAATGGAGGAGATGGGACCAAAAATAAAACATCTATTTTCTCGTATGGATTATACTGTCCTCGAAAAAAGAGGTTTTAACGAAGAGGACAAGATGTTTTATAAATATTGGACCAATGATCATTTAGACTTATTTGACAAAATGGAGAAGATACATAGTATAGCTACCATCCATAATGTTGTTCGGCATAAGATTATGTTTTATAACTGGGCTCAATATGATGAAAAGGGATCGCCCGGTGGGGGTGTCACAAAATACCTCTACAATTTGATTTCACACATCGTTCGTAATTATGAAGATGTTGATGTCTATTTTTTAAGTTCAGGTTACAGATACAACACAAGTACTACCGAAACTTATCTTAGAAAGACTAATAATCGTTATGATGGACGGTGTTTTTCTTTTGAAATTGTAAACTCTCCCGTTCCTGCGCCTGCCTATCTTAATTGTAGAAATCCAAAGCAATTCTTTGATTGTGAATGCTTAAAAAATATATTCAGGGATTTCATTTTAAAATATGGCGAATTCGACTCGATTTATTTTGCTAATATCGAGGGAATGACACTGTCTGTAGTGGATTTGAAAGATGAATTTAAGAACACTAATTTCATAATGGGGCTTCACAATTATATTCCGGTATGTCCAGAAGTATTCTATTTCAGACTACCTGACCGTTGTGTTTGCAAAGGGATAATCAACGGTGCTAATTGTCTTGAATGTATTAATTCCAGAAATGAACACCTTAAAGACGATCTCGGTTGGAGAATCTATCAGTCAAATCATCAAAGGCATCCTATTGAATGGTCTGAGGCAATGGGATTTGAAAAATTGGAAGATAGTGCTAATTCTTCGGTTTATGACGAATACCACTCAAGATTTGTCCATGCGTTGTCTAAAATGGATTACTGTCTTGCTGTATCTAAACGTGTAGAGGATATTTTTGTTAATAATGGATTCAATCCAGATAATATCCATGTAAGCTATATCGGAACATTGGTAGCCAATAACCAGCTGGGGAGGCCCGCTAATTATAATCATGATTCATTGAAAATTGTATTCTTAGGCTATGCCGATATGTATGAAAAAGGATTTACATTTTTGCTAGATTGTTTGAATCAACTGGATGCTGATTATGCATCTAAAATCGAAATTCGTATAGCGGCAATCGGTTCTAAAAAATATGATTATTCTCAATTGAGTAAGTACAGGAAGGTCACTGTAACCGAGGGTTACACTCACGGGGAGTTACCAGAAATATTGAACAATTCAAACCTCGGAATAATACCAGTGTTATGGGAGGATAATCTTCCACAGGTTGCCTTGGAAATGGTAGCATATGGGGTTCCAATTTTATCAAGTGATCTGGGTGGAGCATCGGAATTGTGTGATTCAGATCTTTTCAAGTTTAAAGGTGGTGATAAGAATGATTTTATTGACCACTTGAAATATTTTGTGGATAATCCGTTGGATTTAGAATCATATTGGTCCCATCATAAAGGCCTAACAACGATGGCGGAGCATGCAGAAGATATCAATAAGTATCTTTTTAAGAACAACCTAATTACAACAACTGTTTCAGAATCGAAACAGGCAGGAAATGAGGGGTTGCTTCAATATGATTCCGTCCATATGGATCCGATTTTAAAAAGACTGTTAAATTACAATAATAGCAAAGGAAGCATCCCTGAGATTACTGCTGATTCAAAGCTAATATATGATCAGGCTTCCAACGATGAGAGGCTCAATTGGGGTAGTCCTGGAGGGATATTCGGCAATAAGCCTGTCAAAAGTAAGTTAGTATCTGAGTACCTAATCAAAGGAGCAGCATATGAGGCAGCTGTTTCTTTGTGGGGTTCTCAAAATATCCTTGTAAGAGGTTTCATCGTATCTGACAATAGGGCGATTTGGGGCTCCACTGTTTACGATGGTAGTAATTGTTTCTCAATCTCTGTTGACATTGATTTATATGAGGATATGGTCAACGTTCGTGCTTTCAATATTACTGGAAACAATGATTGCTCTGATGTATGCAGGCTTATATCTATACGTCGTACCGTTTGGAATGAAACAGCCGAAGTGTATAATAATACCATTAGAAAAGCTTACGAAGGCGATGCAGACTCGATGGTTAAACTGGCTAATTTCTTAAGTATCGGGTATGCCACAAGTCGTAATTATGAATTGGCTGCAGATTGGTTGATTCTTGCAGTCAGATATGGAAAGCAAGATGTTTTTCCAGAATTGTTCAAAAATCTTTGGGCCTGCAATACAAGACGGACACATGAGGCTGCAGCTAGGGTGTCAAAAATGCTAGCTGATTTCGGAGATGGTTCTGCCGCAGCATCTGTCAGCCGCGATTATTATGACGGTGTTGTATTGCCTAAAGATTTAGAAAAATCAGTAGAATATGCCATTCTTGCTAAGAGTGCTGGTTATAACCAAGACAACGTCAGATTGTATGATATGCTGTTGGATATTGGGACTTCCGACGCCATAGATAATATGAGGACATTCTCAGAGGACGATCCTGAAGCGAAGGCAAGGTTGGCTATCGCTTATCTTCGCGGAATCGGAGTGGATGTTGACATTGATAAATCAATTGCGCTCATATCAGAATCGTTGAATGCAGGGGTAGAATGGATTGAGCCTTATAACAATGAGGCTAAGGCCCTTAAGAATCACAATGCACATCATACAGACAATATGGGACGAATTAGACGTTGATTCATCGGACATCGTATTACATTGCTGACCCATATAGCCGTTTCACATCCACTTAAATATCTTTAGTGGATAGTGATGTCAAAAATGCCGGTGGTGATGATAAGGTTTCTTGCCTTCATCAGTTGAAACCCACTCGTTGCATATCACGTGTGAACGGATTGGTGATATGAGCATAGTCTACGGTGTCTATGTCAGCAGATATTATCCTCACTTATGCATCGATTTGATAACAAGGGACTCATTGGATGTTTACCCCGAGGGCTTCGAAGAGCTCCCTCTGGGCTTTGGTGACCTCGTTGAGTCTCCATTTCCCGCCGATGCATGAGATCTTCAGCTTCTTCAGGGTGTTCAGCACGTCCGGGACCCAGTAATCGCCAG
>JAEEGL011233899.1_pt1 | contig 24076 bp, 23 predicted proteins | sample 9134231 | NCBI WGS metagenome assembly JAEEGL01 (sample SAMN16246548, study PRJNA631951) | gut metagenome | biome: gut microbiome; feature: rumen; material: fiber-attached | host: Bos | place: Iran: Karaj | collected 2018-10
GGTTTCAAGTTCGTTGTTACTCGTGGTTTAGAAAAATGTTTATATGTTTATTCTGAATCTGAGTGGAATAATATAGTTGCCAAATTAAAAACTCTACCTTTTACCAAAAAAGACGTCCGTACGTTCGTCAGATCCTTCTTCTCTGGTGCCACTGAATGTGAATTTGATCGTCAAGGTCGAATTAACATTACCTCCCCATTGGTTAGTTACGCCGATATCAAAAAAGAATGTGTTGTTATCGGCGCAAACGACCGACTAGAAATTTGGTCTGAAGAAGGCTGGAACAATTTCTTTGAGGAGAATGCAGATAAAATATCTGATATAGCAGAAAACTTATTCATTGGAGACGAATTATCATGAAACACTACAGTGTAATGTTAAACGAATCAATTGATGGTTTAAATATAAAAAGTGATGGCATTTATGTAGATGCAACACTTGGCTATGGTGGTCATAGTAGTGAAATTCTAAAAAGATTAGAAACTGGCCACTTATATTCATTCGATCAAGATGAAGAAGCAATAAAGTATTCAAAAGATAGATTAAAAAAAATAGGTAAGAATTTTACCATCATCTACAGTAATTTCAAAGATCTAAAGAAAAAGCTAAAAGAACAACATATTACAAAAGTAGATGGAATATTATTTGATTTAGGATTATCTAGTCCACAAATCGATGATGCTTCAAGAGGTTTTTCCTTCATGCAAGATGCACCATTAGATATGCGAATGGATAAAAATAGAAAATTTGATGCTAAAAAAGTAGTAAATGAATATAGCATCGAAGAATTATCAAGAATCTTCTTCACATATGGAGAAGAGAAAATGTCTAAAGTAATTGCTAAAAAAATAGTAGCAACAAGATTAGATAAGGAAATTTCGACAACAAAAGAACTAGTGCAAATAATCGAGTCGGCTGTCGGCGCTAAATACTTCAATAAATTTCATCCAGAAAGACAAATCTTCCAAGCAATTAGAATTGAAGTCAATGGCGAACTTACTGTACTTACTGAAGTACTGCCGGATGCAATAGATCTTTTAAATAAAGGTGGAAGAATATCTGTTATAACATTCCATTCTCTAGAAGATAGAATAGTTAAACAAATATTCAAGAAAGAATCAGAAGTTGATGATTTAGTTAAAGGTCTTCCTGAGATTCCAAAAGAATACGAGCCAAGAATTAAATTAATCAACAAAAAACCAATCTTACCAAGTGAACAAGAAATAAAAGAAAATTCACGCAGTAAGAGTGCCAAGCTAAGAATAATCGAAAGGGTATGATGTGATATGGCAAACAAACAAGTGAAAAAGCAAAAAAGACTAAGAAAAATCTTACACGGAGAGAGAGCTATTTACTTGACACTTGCTCTTATACTACTTGCAATTCCTGTTTGTAATGTTTATACTAAAGCTATACTATCAGAGAGTAATATTGCTCTAGAGGAAAAGAAAAGTGAAATAAGAAAGCAAGAAGATATAAACGATAGTTTAAAAATGGAAATCTCCGAACTTGCATCTCTTGACACTATTCAAAATGTAGCTACTGAGTATGGATTGACATATCAAAATGAAAATATAAAAGTAGTTACTAACGACTAATTAAGGAGTTAATGCTATATGAAAAGAAAGAAGACGACAGTAAATATAAGTTTAGTTATTTTTATTGTACTTATTCTTTCTTTTTTTTCTATTGTCATAAAATTAAGCATGGTTTCTCTAAGAAAGACAACAGATGGTATCGATTTAAAACAATTTATGGATAATCGTAATACAGAAACTGAAGTATTACCAGCGACAAGAGGAACTATTTATTCAACAGATGGTGAAGTACTAGCTCAAACTATTAATTCATATACTGTCGTAGCTTATTTATCTGAAGCAAGAACAAAAGATGAAAACAATCCTCAACATGTTGTAGATAAAGACAGAACAGCTGAGGAATTATCAGGCATTTTAGGAATGTCTAAAGAATATATCTTAAAATTATTAAATACAGACGGATATCAAGTCGAATTAGGTCCAGGTGGAAGAGATATCAATATAGTCTTAAAAAGGCAAATAGAAGCCTTAAATCTACCTGGAATAGGGTTTATAGAATCTAAAAAAAGATATTATCCAATGACAAACTTTGCTTCTTACATAATAGGTTATGCAAAAAAAAGTGATGACAATGAACTAGTAGGTGAAATGGGAGTAGAATCTTACTATGATGATATCTTATCAGGTAAAGATGGTTATACAATATATCAAAAAGATGCTTATGGCTATACAATGCCAAATACAACAACAATTACCGAACCAGCCGAGAATGGTGAAGATATTTATTTAACTATAGATAGTAAAATTCAAATGTTTGTTGAAAATGGAATAAAAAATATTACTGATAATAATAAAATGGATTGGATTACATTTACAGTAGCAGATGCCAAAACTGGAGCTATTGTAGCATCTGGTTCAAGTCCGAACTTTAATTTAAATACAAAAGATAATATAACAAGTTATTTAAATCCATTAACTTCATATGCTTATGAACCAGGATCAACAATGAAAATTTATTCTTGGTTAGCTGCAATGGAAAATAATCAATACAATGGTAAATCAACTTATAAATCAGGTACTATTAAAGTAGATGATGCAACAATCAAAGACTTTAACGGTGTCGGTTGGGGAACTATTAATTTCGATTATGGATTTGTAATGTCTTCAAATGTCGGAGCAACTAATCTTGGTTTAAAATTAGGAAGAGAAAAATTACATGATTATTATAGTAGTCTAGGATTTGGTAAAAAAACAGGATTAACATTACCAAACGAACTATCCGGTGACATTGGCTTTGTTTATCGTACAGAACTTGCAACTGCATCCTTCGGTCAAGGTATTACAACAACACCGGCTCAAAATATTCAAGCACTAACATTGTTAACTAATGATGGAATTGAATTACAACCATATATTATTGAAAAAACTGTAAACTCAGAAACAGGTGAAGTAACTTACCAACATGAAAGAACAGAACTAGGAAGAAAAGCTAGTGCTGAAAACGCAGCATACATGCGTAAATTAATGTATGACGTTGTTTATAGTGGTAAAACCGATGCTATGTTCTATAAAACTGAAAATGTATCCTTAATAGGTAAAACAGGAACAGCTCAATTAGTAGGATCTAATGGTTATGCTACTGGTACTTATGATTACATTCGTTCTTTCGCTGGCATGTTCCCATATGAAGATCCACAATATATTATTTATGTTTCCGTAAAAAAATATACTGGATCATATCGTGACTTTGCTAGAATGGTAAAAAAAGTAGTAGAAGAAGTTGCAAAATATAAAAATATTACAGAACTAATTGAGAAAGTAGATAATAACAAAATAATTGAAGTAAATAATTACATCAGTACAGATGCAACTGTAACTGAAGAAAAATTAAAAGCCTTGAACCTAACCGTAATAAGATTAGGAAATGGTAAATACATAATAAATCAATATCCAGAAAAAGGATCAACTATCCTTGTAGGATCTAAAGTATTCTTACTAACTAATGACGAAACATATACAATGCCAAATATGGTAGGTTGGTCAAGTAGTGAAGCTACAACTTTATGTCATTTATTAGGTATTAAATATAAAATAAGTGGTTATGGTTTTGTTAAAGAACAATCCGTAGAAGAAGGTACAGAAATTAATTCTGATACAGAAATAACTATAACATTAGAATAGGGTGGTAATATGTTGACAGTTAATTTTAATGAAATTGATATCTATGAAGTATTAAGAAATAATCATGATGATCCAAGAATAAGAGCAATCTATAGTTCTCTTACAGATGAAGAACAAGCTGTTCTAGATTATCGTATAGGTCTTGGTGAAAACCCTCTAACAAGAAGGGCCATTGCTGAAAAAATGGGAATAACTATTGATAGAGTTAGAGGAATTGAAGAAAGAGCTTTGAAACGTTTAAAACATCCAGCAAGAATTCAATATTTAAACGAAGTAATAGATCCTAATTTTAAAGCAAGTGAAAGAGCTAACGAATTCTTTAATAATTACACTAAAAAAATGTAGTATTTACTACATTTTTTATTTTTCTAAATATTTCTTATAGTTTTCTGGATCAGTAACAATATCCTCTGGATCTAATTCTACATCCCTGCGAGTTAGTATTTCATAACCATCTTTAGTAACTAAAACAGTATGTTCAAAATGTGCACTATTTTCACCATCATCAGTTTTAATAGTCCAATCATCATCCAACATATATATTTGTCTAGTACCAGCATTTAGCATTGGTTCAACAGCAATAACATTATTAGTATGTAGGACATCTCCTTTTCTTTCTTCACCAAAATTAGGAACATTAGGATCCATATGTACTTTATTACCAACACCATGTCCAACAAGTTCTCTAACGACACCTAAATTATACTTTTTAGCAACCTTAGATACAGCGTGTCCAATATCTCCAGTAGTACATCCGTCATGAATTGCTGCAAGACCAGCCATTAAAGCTTCCTCTGTTTCACGAAGTAATCTAACATCTTTTTCTGAATTAGGTTTTCCAACTATATAACTCCATGCAGAATCTCCATGATATCCTTTATAACAAGCACCGATATCTAATTTTAAGATATCTCCTTCTTTTAATCTTCTTCTTCCAGGAATACCATGAACAACTTCATCATTTAAACTAACACAATTAGCTCCAGGAAAACCATACAAACCTTCAAAAGAACAAGTACAACCCTTACTTTCAATAAATTTCTTCATTAATAAATCTAATTCTTTGGTAGTAATACCAGGTTGAATAAATTGTTGTATATATTTATGAGTTAAGCCAACTATTTTACCAGCTTCTCTAAGTTTTTCTATTTCTTCTTCATTTCTAGTAACTATCATTATATTCCCTCAATTCCTTTAACATTATAGCACAAAATAAACTAATATGACTTGAAATTCACATTTTAAGGTAGATATTATCACTTATCTATAGTATAATTAACAAAATTTAAGAAAGGAAGACAAATATGAAATTTAGAATTGAAAAGACTATCTTTGATAAAATCCCAGATATGTACATAGGAATTGTCGTAGCTAAAGGAATCGATAATTCGCATGATTACCCGAGAATATCTAAATTATTAGATGATTCAATTAAAATAGCTGAAAAGAATTTCCTAGATAAAAAAGTAAAAGAAGATGAAAGAATAATTCCATATCGCGAAGCCTTTCAAAAGTTAGATATAAATCCTAATAAATATCAATGTTCAGTAGAAGCAATGTTTACTAGAATATCTAAAGGAAAACAGCTACCACACATTAACCCTTTAGTAGATTTAAATAATGCAATATCTCTTAAATATACTTTACCAATGGGAACTCATGACTTATCACTAAGTGATTCTGATATTGAAATGCGTTTTGCTACATCAGAAGATAAATTCATTCCAATGTTTTCAACTGAAGAAGATAATCCTGAAGTAGGTGAAGTAGTATACGCTGTAGATAATACCGTAAGAACTAGAAGGTGGACATGGCGTCAAGGTAATGAAGGATTAATTGACGATAAAACAAATTATGTCTTCTTCCCAATCGATGGCTTTAAAGGCTTTAATGATGAAGAAGTAATAAAAGCAAGAAATGAATTGGAACAAATCTTAAAAGAAGAATTCAACTGTGAGACCATAACAGGTTTTGCAGATGCAGATAATCAAGAATTTGAATGGAATTTATAAAAAACTAGTGTACCTAGTTTTTTTATTGTGTTTAAAGGAAAAAAATAGTATAATTCTAATCGTAGAAAGTTGGAAAAAATATGTTAGAACTAAAAAACATTACAAAAACTTATGAAGTAGCAGACCAAAAAATAAAAGCTTTAAATAAGGTAAATATTAAATTTAGAAAAAGTGAATTTGTATCTATTCTAGGACCATCAGGTAGTGGTAAAACAACACTTTTAAATATCATTGGTGGTTTAGATAAATATACAGAAGGTAATTTAATAATAAATGGCGTACCTACTAAAGAATACACTGATCGCGATTGGGACACATATCGTAATCATCGTGTAGGTTTTGTCTTCCAAACTTATAATTTAATTCCTCATCAAACAGCTCTTCAAAACGTAGAATTAGCTCTAACTCTTTCCGGTATTTCAAAAGAAGAAAGAAGAAAACGTGCTAAAGAAGTTTTAAAAAGTGTTGGTTTAGCGTCACAAATGAATAAAAGACCTAATCAAATGTCTGGTGGTCAAATGCAAAGAGTTGCTATCGCAAGAGCTCTAGTAAATGATCCAGATATCTTACTTTGTGATGAACCAACTGGAGCACTTGATTCTGAAACAAGTCTTCAAATAATGGATATTATTGAAGAAATATCAAAAAATCGTTTAGTTATCATGGTAACACACAATCCAGAAATAGCAGTAAACTATTCAACTAGAATAGTAAAACTACTTGATGGTGAAATAACTGACGATACTAATCCATTTGATGGTAAAGCCGAAGAAGAAAGCTTTACAGATAAACATCATAAAAGTAAAAAAACATATATGAATTTTAAAACAGCTTTTGGTTTATCATTAAATAACTTAATGACCAAAAAAGGAAGAACTATTCTTACAGCATTCGCTGGTTCAATTGGTATTATAGGTATTGCTTTAATATTATCTTTATCAAATGGTATTAATAAATATATTGAACGAACTGAAGAAGAAACACTAAGTTCTTATCCTTTAATAATTGAAAAAGAATCAGTAGATATGTCCTCTATGTTAAAAATGTTCACTCAAAACCAAGAAGAACACGAATATAATGATGATAAAATTCATTCTATTAATATTATGGGTGATATGTTTGAAACAATGGTTCAAGAAGTAAAACATAATGACATGAAAGATTTTAAAGAATATCTAGATAATAATAAAGAAATAGATAAATATGTAACAGAAATTGGTTATAGCTTTAATACGCAATTAAATCTATACAAAAATGACCCTGAAAAAGTAGTTAGGGTAAATCCAACAACAGTACTAGATACACTTGGACTAGGAGCATCAGGTATTTCAAGTGCCTACAGTCAATTCCTAACTAGTTATGATGTCTTCTACGAATTATTTAATAATGACGATATTTTAAAAAGACAATACACGGTAGTTGAAGGACACTGGCCACAAAAATACAATGAAGTAGTAATAGAAGTAAATAAAAACAATGAAATATCAGATTACACTTTATATAGTTTAGGATTATTAGATCAAGATGAATTAAAAGAACAATTCTTAAATATGACTAGTGGTAAAGAAGTCAAATTTGAAAATCATGAATATACTAAAGAAGAGATTCTAAATCTATCATTTAAGCTAGTATTAAACACTGATTACTATAAAAAAGAAAATGGTATTTGGGTAGACAAATCATCTGACGAAAGCTACATGAAAAAAGTAATAAAAAATGCTGAAGAAATAAAAGTAGTAGGTATTATTAAAAGAAACCCTGAAGCTATCGGTGGTGATTATAGTTATGGCTTAGTAGGTTACAAAACTGAATTAATGAATCATTTAATTGAAAAAATTAATGCATCTGAAATAGCAAAAGAACAAATGGCAAATCCAGAAATCAATGTTTTTACTGGTTCTAATTTCCAAACTAAAACAACTTTTGATATGAATAGTTTAACTACAGAACAAAAAATGAAACTTGCTAGTATGTCTCAAGAAGAATTAGCAGCATACATTAAAAGTTATACAGAGAACATGTCATCATCTTATGAAGAAAATCTAAGGAAATTAGGAATTGCATCTCTAGATAATCCGGATACAATATCTATCTATCCTAAAGATTTTGAATCTAAAGAAGAAATAGTTCGTATTATTGATGAATATAATAAAAATAAAGATGAAGCTGATAAAATAGAATATACAGATATCGTTGGCTTAATGATGAAATCCGTAACTAAAATTGTTAATGTGATCAGTAAAATCTTAATAGCATTCGTTGCAATTAGTTTAGTAGTTTCAAGTATTATGATTGCTATCATTACATATATTTCTGTAATCGAGAGAATAAAAGAAATCGGTATCCTAAGAGCTATTGGAGCATCTAAAAAAGATATTTCAAGAGTCTTTAACGCTGAAACTTTAATTGAAGGATTAGCAGCTGGTGTCTTTGGTATAGCAACAACACTATTACTAAATATTCCTATAAATATCATAATAAAACACACCTTAGAAATTAAAAATATTTCAATCTTACCACTTAATGGAGCAATTATTCTAATTATAATTAGTATTGTCCTAACGGTAATAGCTGGCTTTATTCCTGCTAAAATAGCATCTAAAAAAGATCCAGTAGAAGCGCTAAGAACAGAGTAGAAACCTCTGTTCTTTTTGTAAAGTAAATTAAAAGCAATTGTATAAATCTATAAAAAATAATATAATTAATATAGTAGAGGTGAAAGTATATGAAAAGAACATATATATACTTAATAGTGGCTTTACTTTCTATTACTATAGCATCTGCTGATTTTATCATCGGAAAAGATCTTCAAAAAATTGTTCCTATAGATGAACAATTTCGAGCTATAGAAGAAACTATTCCAGAGGAAACCATAGAAGAAGCCAAAGTAGTTACTTCCATAAAAATTAAAAATGAACAAAATAGTGATGAAGTAATAACTTATAAGTATTCTATAAAATCACCAGAATTAGCTGGAGCATATCGTTATGTTATTAATGATCAAGAAGGATACATGGTTTTTACAGCTAATGGTGAAAGTAGTTTTGAATTAAAAAGTAATGAATCAATAACTATCTATGACATTCCAGTTGATTCAGATTATACAATTACCCAAGAAACAGTAAATGATAAATACACAACTAAAGTAGGGGACAAAGAATCAAAAACATATACTGCTAAAACAACAAGTGATAACAATATAACTTTTAATAACTCTACTAAAAAAGAAGATGTTAAAAAACCAACTGAAGAACCTAAAAAAGAAGATAAAAAAGCTAAGAAAAAAGAAATTCCAAATACAGGAGAAACTGAAATAAAAATGATCTTAGTATTACTAACTTCATTCTTAGTAATCTACTGTTTTAGAAAGATAAAGATTAAAAGATTTGAATAATCAAATCTTTTTTTATTTATATTCTATCTATTTTTTAGTATAATAGAGAACCAAAAGGTGAATATTATGAAAAAACAAATTCATATTTTGGAAGGATTACTTATCTTAGTAGTTATATTTTTATTAGGACTTCTAACAATAAAGTTTATTTATCATATTAAACACGAAAATAAAGATACTTCATATATTTGGAATATTAATTTTACCAACTTAAAAGTTAGTGAAGGTAGTAAAAATGGAACAATAAACTTTGATAATAATTCTATAGATTTAGACGTAACTCTTGAAAAAGAAACAGAATTTTATGAATTTACAATTGATATTGAAAATACAGGTACATTAGATGCTGAGATTACTAATGTAGATATTAATGTCGAAAACAAAGACAATATCTTGGATTACCAAGTAACATATACAAATGGTTTATCAGTTGATAAAGGTGATATTCTAGGTTCAGAAAGAACAAAAACTTTAAAAATAAGAGTTGAATATCCAAATCAACCATCTAAAGTATATAAAGCGCTTAATCTAAAATTATCATTAAATATCGAGTATTCTCCTATTTACTAAATAAATATCTTATATTATAATTACTATAATAGAAAGATATGGGTAGAAAGATGAAAGATGACATCAAAAAAAGTATAGATTATTCAATGCTCGCAATAGATATAATCTTTTTTGTTTATACAATAATTATCTTTATTCTAAAAGAAACTATACCAGCATTAGTATTACCAATTAATGCGGCTTTTTTCATGTTATTAGCTTTCTTTTCATCTTTATTATTAGGCTTTCAAAAGAATAAAAAGAACCGTGCCAAAATGAAGATTACCAATGCTTTATTAATTATTTTGACACTTTATTTAATTACTATCTACTTAGCTGGTAACGCTACTAGTTTCATTAAAAATGAATTTGTTTTTCTAAAAACTATATACTTAATCATCTACTTTGGTTTTGCTGAAATATTTAGATATATTTACTTAAATAAATGTAATAAAAACTCTTATCATACTTACATTATGACTTTGTGCTTTGTCTTAACTGATATTTTTGTTATATCTAATTTTAGTCCAACTAATCTTTTAAATATTCCAACACTTATAACTATTAGTGCGATATCTTTAATGAAAAATATCATATTATCATATACAGTATCTAAATTCGGTTATAACCCAGGATATGTATATTCTTTTGTTATGACTTTAATGCCCCAACTAATGCCAATATATCCATATCTAGGAAATTATTTGAATTTAGTATTCAATATTATTTTATCAGCAATAGTATTATATAACGTTACAAAACCTATAAGACGTAGTGATGAAGAATCTTTAAACAAATATCAAAAGAGTATTAGCTTCTATTTAGAACGATTATTATTAGTAGTTGTAATAATTGTCATATTATTAGTGTCAGGTGTATTCCGCTTTACATTGACAGCTATTGCATCAGATTCAATGTATCCATCTCTTAAAAAAGGTGATGCTATCATCCTAGAAAGAATCGACAAAAAGAACAAAGATATCTTAAAAAAAGGCGATATTGTTGCTTTTGAAGAGGATGGAAATATAGTCACTCACCGCATTTTAACTATCGAAATGGAAGATGGAGAAGAAAGAATTATCACAAAAGGTGATAATAATGACACAAAAGACGTTACAAAAAAAACAAAAGATGATATAATAGGTATAGTAAGATTAAAAATACCACTACTAGGATATCCTTCAGTGGAGATTTCAGAAATAAAGAAGAATAAATAAGGGAGAAATAGACTATGACCAAAAAGAGTAAAACAACTATATTAATTCTCGCTCTAGTTATATATGCAATAATAATTGCCATATGTCTAATGAATGGCCTTACTGGTCCTGCAATAATACTTGGGGCCTTTTTTGCAATTCTTGCAATTTGTTTGGGTATTTATATTAGAGAAGAACCAGATGAATTCTCAGTATTCTTAAAAAATAAAAGAAGAATACTAAAAACTTATAACTCTATAATTGTTGAGGTAGAAGATATTCCTAACATAGCAGGAAAAAACATTATCAAAGTAAAATCTATTGAGGACTTAGTTGATGCTCAATTAGAACTTCGTGAACCAATCTATTACAAAAATGATAATGATTCTTGTTTCTTTATGTTGCTACATTATAACGAAGCATGTATTTATATCTTAAAAATGAATGCTGATGTGGTATCTCCAACAGAACAATCAATAAAATACATGAAAGAAGAACCAGTATCAAAAGAAGAAACTGAAAATATCTTAGATAATATTGAAAACACAATCGTATATAAATTAGACGAATTAAGAAGCTTTAAGATTTCTCCAATAAGAAACAATATGGAAGTCCAAATTGTTGATGATACAGCTATAAAAGCTGATCTAGAAAATAATTCTGAAAACATTACTAAAGAAAATATTGAAGAAGAATTATCTAAAACAATGTATTTAAAGAATTTAAAAGAGCAAATGGATAAATATGAAGCTGAACAGGAATCAGTAATTCTTGAAGAACAACAAGAAGCTTTTAAAAAGGATCAAGAACAAAGAGCATCCTCTTTAGAAGAAGTTGAAGAAGAACCAGAAGAAGAAACAGAAGAAGAAACAGTTTCTAATCCAGAAGAAGAAATAAAAGAACTATTGGATATTTCAAATCAATTAAGAGAACAAGCACCAGCAGCTCCTGCTCCTGAAGTAGATAAAATCATTGAAGAAATATCTGAAGAAGTTAAAGAAGAAACAAAACCTAAAACAGAAACTAAAAATAAAACTAAAAAAGCATCTACCAAGAAAAAAACTGTTAAAAAGAGTACACACGCATCAAGAAGAACTTCTAAATACAAGAAAAAATAAAAGTGGTAGCAATATCACTTTTTGTTGGTTATAGAAAGGAGAATAAGAATGATAAATCTAAAAAAAGAATTTCATACTATTGAAAAAATCTTTAATTACCTAAAAATAGATACTATCGAAGAAATAGGTATAACAACATTCTTAAATAAAGATACTGTATATGTTAAAACTGAATCAGATTCATATTTTATTAATATAGTATTCTTAAAAGATCAATCTCCTGAATATTCTAAAATTCAAATATCTAAAGTTAAATGTTTAGAATTCTTTAATAAAAATGGCGTTCATTGCTTTTTGCCAATGACCTTTAATGATAAGATTTTTATTGATTATCGTAATAAAGAATATGAAATCTATAAATTCTTAAATACTAAGCATCTAAATTTAGAAGATTTGACATCAAAACAATTCAAAAAAATTGCTACAACTCAAGCAATTATTCATAATTTAAATGTTAATGTTAACATTCCAAGTTCATATGAGGAAATAAAATTACCAACAAATAGAAAAATAGCTAAACTAGAAAAATATTCTAGTGAAGGATATAAACTATTATATGAATACTTATATACAATCGAAGAAATATTTGATCATTATAATAAATTATTAAAATATATAAAGAATTATTTAGTAGTTGGTTATGACAATTATAATCTAAACAATATTGAATGGATTGATGATTACATGTATTTAATAGATTACAACAATTGTAAACTCGTTAATCCTGCTGTTTCACTAGCTGAATCAGCATATAGTTTTTCTTTTAAAGACAATAATATAGATTATGATAACTATACTAAATATTTAGAAATATATTTAAAAAGATATGGTCAATTAACTTCAGATTATAAAGAAGCATTGTACGTATCACAAAACAAGAGATTAAAAAGACTAGTTAACGCTATAAATGAATCTTTAAAAACAAAAGATGATTATAGTGTTGAAATAGTTGAAACACTAAAAGAAATATTATTATTCAATGCTAACGTCGAAAGAATGTATGAAACTTATATAAATATTGTAAAGAAATAATCAAGTAGTTAAAAAAAACTAAATATCTTATTGAATTATTATTTATAATCGATATACTAGATTTGTTTGAAAAGAAAGGAAGTATGTTAGTGTGAAAAAAAGCCGTGTCATATTTACATGCGTAGTATTAATACTCATACTAGCATGCTTTATTTTTGCCAAAGTATTTAATGACTTAAAAAAAGAAAACAAAATCAAAAACGAGATTAAAGAAGTAGTAAGTGTTCTAGGTACAGAAAACATTGATGATGACGATGTTAGTGCTATCTTAGATCGAAGAATGTTTACTAAAGGTAACTACTATGTAGTAGAAGATTCCTTAAAAAACTATTATAAAGACTTATATAATTATCAAAAGAATATTGCTTTTTTAATGGATGAAGATAATTTTACTAATTATCTATCTGCCAAAAATATTAGTGAAGATGGCCCATCATTTACTAAATCAATGAGTAATCTTCAAACAACTAAATCTCAATTAAATGATAAGTATAATGAGTTTAATAATCAAATAACAAACGAATCTGTCCAAATTTCTTATATATACGATCGAGATGTTGATTCATACTATAAAAAACTATATTTAGAATTCATAAATGAATATACACCTTCTACATTACAAGAAGATATAAAAACAAAATATGATGATACTCTAAAAAAGATAGACTTATATAATGAAGCATTTACTTTCCTAAGCGCTAATAGTGCTCACTGGAAAATAACCGATGATGTTATATCATTTGATGATACTACATTATATGAAAGTTACAAAAGTATAACAGATAAAATAGATAAACTAACTAAAACTACAGAACAAGCAAGCTAAGCTTGTTTTTTTGTCACTTTAAAGTCACTTAAGGAATATATAATAAAAATAGAAAAGAGGAGTTATATATGGAAATTTTAAAAGTTGAACACTTATCTAAATACTATGGAACTGGCTCAACCGAAGTAAAAGCTTTAGACGATGTATCTTTTACTGTCGAAAAAGGTGAATTCGTTGCAATTATTGGTGCATCTGGCTCTGGTAAGTCAACTTTATTACATTTAATTGGTGGCGTTGATCGCCCAACCAAAGGAAAAGTATATATAGAAGGAGAAGATATCTTTAACTTATCAAATGATAATTTAGCAATCTTTAGAAGAAGACAAGTAGGTTTAATTTATCAATTCTATAATCTTTTACCAATTCTTAACGTAGAAGAAAATATTACCTTACCAATAGAATTAGATGGAAAAAAAGTTGATCAAAAGGAATTAGATGAATTATTAAACACTTTGGGTTTAACTGAAAGAAGAAAACATTTACCTAGCGAACTATCAGGAGGTCAACAACAAAGAACATCAATTGGTCGTGCTATGATAAACCATCCAGCTATTATCTTAGCTGATGAACCAACTGGTAACTTAGATTCTAAAGCTTCAGAAGAAATAGTAGAATTACTAAAACTATCCAATAAAAAATATAATCAAACAATAATAATGATTACTCATAATTTAGAACTTGCCGAAGCTGCAGACCGAATTATAAAACTAGAAGACGGAAAAATAGTAGGTGAGTAATATGGACTTACTAAAGAAATTAACCAACAAAAGCTTACAACTAAATAAAAAAAGAACAATTGTTACGATAATAGGAATTATTTTGTCAGTAGCTTTAATTACTGCTGTAGCTACAATGTTTGTAAGTTTTTATAAATCATTAATCGTTATGGAAATTAGAGATGAAGGCAATTACCATGTATCTTTCTTGAATGTTCCCATTGAAGACCTGAATATATTTGATGAAAATCGATATGTAGAAAACTATTATGTTACAGAAGAAGTAGGTTATGCTAAATTAGAAGGCTCTAAAAATGAAGAAAAACCATATCTTTTTATATCTGGATATACTAAAGATTCATTAAATAATTTATCAGTTAATCTCTATGAAGGACGATTACCAGAGAATAATCACGAATTATTAATATCTCGTCATATTAAAACCAATGGACGAGTAGAGTTTAAAGTTGGAGATAAAATAACACTAAATGTTGGGAAAAGAACTCATAATGGGGAAGTACTATCACAAAGTAATCCTTATGGAGAAGTATACAAAGAAACAGAATCAGAAGAAGAATATTCAGAAGAATTAATTGATACACAAGAACAAACTTATACCATCGTAGGTGTTATGGAAAGACCACCTTACGGTGTTGAACCTTATTCAGCACCAGGTTATACTTGTGTAACACTTATGGAAAAACCAACTAAAAATGTATCCGTTTATGCTAGATTTACTAAAGAAGGAATAGAAAAAGCTGATTATGCAATAGCTAGTATTTTAGACGTTGATTATAATGTTTTTAACCGTTTGTTACATTATGATTATAATACTGATGAAGAATATCAAGAATTATTAGCAAAAATGAATGAAACTCGTTTTGATCTAGGTAACTACAATCAATATTTAACTATGCTAGAAAGAGGTATTTTTAAATACGATGCATTCTATCGATTCGCCGTTATTATTGGCTTCATTTCCTTTATAATTGTTGTTGTATCAATTTTCTGTATTAAAAATAGTTTTGATATTTCTATTGCAGAAAAAACTAAACAATATGGTATGTTATCAAGTATTGGAGCAACAAAAAAACAAATTAAAAAGAACGTTTATTATGAAGCGTTTAAACTAGGAATTGTAGGCATTCCTTTAGGAGTAATTCTTGGTTTAATAGCATCAGGTATTTTGATTGTTATCTGTAATATATTATTAAAAGATATGTTACAATCAAAACTAATCTTCCAGCCATCATTTTTAGCAATCTTATTTGGTATAGTATTAGGTATTATAACGATTTGGTTCTCTAGTATGTATAGTGCTCAAAGAGCTTCTAGAATTACACCAATTAAAGCTATTAGAAATAGTGAAGATATTAAAATTAATCCTAAAAAAATAAAATCACCAAAAATAATTAAAAAGATATTTGGTATTGGTGGAGAAATATCTTATAAAAATATCAAGAGAAGTAAGAAAAAATATCGTACAACAATTATTTCTATAATTGTCTGTGTAATAGTTTATATAGCATTATCAACTTTTATGAGTACCTTATATCAATTTATTACTATTGAATATACATCAATGGATCATAATATTGAAGTATATGTTAATACTGATAACTTTGATATTGTCCACGAAAAAATGGCATCTTTTCAAAAAAGAGATGATATTAAAGATTATTCGTTAAACGAAGAAGCTTTCTCTTTAATTAAAAATGCTAAATTTACCAAAGAATATAAAGAATATGTTGAAGAAGAACAATTCATTTTCGGTGTTACTGAAGAAGCTCCTTCTGAATTTCAACATGGTGAAATAACAGTCACTCGTATTGGTGATTATCAATTCCGTAAATACTTAAAAGAATTAAAACTAGATTATGAAAACAATAAAGATAAAGTAATAATAGTAAATCAAGTAGAACGATATAGTCAAAGAGCTAACAAAGGCATAAAAATGTTTGCTTTTGATTATAAAAAAGGAGAAACTATAACTTTAGGTTTAGTAAATCAAGAAGAGGGGGATTCGATTATCAAAGGAGATTTACATACTTATGAAATCTCAGAAGTAACTAATAAAAGACCATTTGGTTTCTCATTTATATCTTATGAACCATTGATTATTATGAGTGATGAAACATTCCGTGACTATTTTGGAGATAAAACAATAGTTGAAAAATACTATTTTGAATCAGAAAAACCAGATAATTTACAGGATGATTTAGAAAAAGCTTTTAGTGATATAGACGTTGAAGTAACAAATCTCGATAAAGAACATCGAATGATGAAATCTTTTCACTTACTAATTGCTATCTTCTTATATGGATTTGTTGCTGTAATTGCCCTTATTGGCATTACTAGTATTTTTAATACTATAACAACGAATATGGAATTAAGAAAAAGAGAATTTGCAACCTTAAAAAGTGTTGGAATGACGACTAAAGAGTTTAATCGTATGATTAGTCTTGAAAGTTTCTTCTATGGAACTAAATCACTACTTATCGGTATTCCTATTGGTATCTTATTATCATATTGGTTAAGCAATTTACTAAATGAAGGGGAAGAAATTGTGAAATATCAAATTCCATTTACCTCAATATTAGTAAGCATAATAATTGTTTTCTTCCTAATAACAATTATTATGAAGTATTCAATTAACAAGATTAATAAACAAAATACAATCGAAACAATAAGAAACGAAAACATTTAAGAAGAGTTAAACTCTTCTTTTATGTTATAATTTTATTGAGATGATTATATGAAAAAGAAAGTAAAAATATTAATATCAATTCTTTTAGCACTAATATTAATATCATATAATGTATTATTATTTACTAATAATCACGTAAAAAAAGTTGGAAGCGAAATGATTATTGATACATATGACGATAATTACGATTGTATAATCGTTTTAGGTGCAGGTGTAAGAAAAGATGGAACACCATCACCAATGTTAAGAGATCGTTTAGATAAAGCCATCGAATTATATAATGATGGGGTAGCTTCTAAAATAATCATGTCAGGAGACCATGGCCAGAATAGATATGATGAAGTATCTACAATGAAAAAATATGCAATCGATAAAGGAATACCTTCCGAAGATATCTTTATGGATCATGCAGGATTTTCTACTTATGATTCGATATATAGAGAAAAAGATGTCTTTGAAGTAAAAAAAGCCATCATTGTAACACAAAAATATCATATGTATCGTGCTTTATATATTGCTAAAAAATTTGGCTTGGAAGCACATGGAGTAATAGCAGAAGATATAAAGTATAGTGGTGCAGCAGGAAGAGAAACAAGGGAAATACTTGCTCGTACAAAAGATGTTTTTAAGTGCATGGTAAAACCAAGACCAAAATACTTAGGTGATACAATAGATATCACAGGTAGTGGAGACGTAACCAACGATTAATTATGATATAATAGCAAGTCAAGAGGTGATAATATGCAGATCTTACTAGTAGAAGATGATTTAGATATCTCATCTAATCTAAAGTTGTTTTTAGAATCTAAAGATTATCAAGTAACAGTATCTAATACAATAAAAAACGCTCAAGCTAATTTAAAGTACACCAACTATGATTTAATGATTCTAGATATTACTTTACCAGATGGTAATGGTATTGATTTTTATAAAAAGAACAACAAAATACCAACAATCTTCTTATCTGCTAAAGATGATGAAGAAACAATTGTTAATGGTTTAGAACTAGGTGCTGAAGATTATTTAACTAAACCTTTTTCAGCTAAAGAACTATTAGCAAGAATTAATAAGATTTTGTTACGTAATAAAAAAAGTGAAATAACTATTAAAGATATCACCTTTGATTACAATAATTTAATTGTCAAAAAAAATAATGAAGAAATAAAACTATCTAGTTTAGAATTAAAAATAATAAATCTATTATTTACTAATCTAAACAAAATAGTTACCAGAGAAAGTATTATTGAAAACATATGGAATTGGACAGGTAATGACGTTAATGATAATACCGTTACCGTCTATTTAAAAAGAATAAGAGAAAAACTAGATACAGACATAATCACTACAATAAAAGGAATAGGATATCGTATTAATGAATAAGGAAAGTTTAAAAAGATTTTATCTTATTTCAATTGTAACTCTTATTATAACTATTACTTTATCAATAATACTGAATTATACTTACTATAAAAAAATAGAGAAGAATAATAATCAAATACTATCAACAATTATTTATAATATTAAAGAAGAATATCCAAAACTAGATGATGTAGAAATAGTTCATATTCTAAATACAAAAGATGCAAAAGAATATAAAGAACTTGAAAAATACGGAATCATCTTAAGTGAAAATAATATTAGCTTATCAAATAAACAGTTATTAAATAAGTGTTTATTATCTACATTATTAATAATAATAGTATATACGATGATTATATTTGTAATAATGCAGATTCAAAACAAAAAAAGACATGATAATATTAAGGAATTAACAGATTATTTAAAACAAATTAATAGCCATAATTACAAGCTAAAAATAAAAGCTAATGAAGAAGGGGAATTATCTATTCTTCAAAATGAAATCTACAAAACATCAATCATGTTAAATGAACAAGCTAAACTTACTAAAAAGGATAAAGAGAACTTAAAAGATTCTTTATCTGATATTTCTCATCAACTAAGAACTCCATTAACTTCCATTAATCTAATGATTGATAATCTTCTAGATGGAAACCTATCTAAAGAAGAGCATAAAAAGCAATTAACAAATATTAATCGTAAAATAAAAAGTACTAATTTTTTAATAGAATCTTTACTTAAACTATCTAAATTTGATGCTAATACCATTGAATTTAATATAAAAGAATACAAAATAGACAAAATAATGAAAAATGTTGAAGAAAACCTAAATGATCTATTAGATCTAAACGATATAACTTTAAACATCAAAGGTAATAAAAAAGATACTTTATATTGTGATTACCATTGGCAAGTAGAAGCATTAACTAATATCGTTAAAAATTGCATAGAACATTCTAAAAAAGGAAGTTCTATAGATATAAATTATAATCAAACAGAATTATTAACTAAAATAGTCATTAAAGATTATGGTAGTGGAATGAATGATAAAGACAAAAAGCATTTATTCGATCGTTTTTACAAAGGTGAAAACTCTAATCCAAATAGTATTGGTATCGGTATGTCTTTAGCAAAAACAATTATTGAACATAATAATGGAACTATTCATGTCGAAACAAAACCAAACGAAGGTACAACTTTTGTAATTAAACATTTAAAAAATAAGCAAAACTAGACATATTTTGCTTTTTTTTATATAATTTACAAGGTTATTCAGGGGGAGGATATCATGACAAAAAGAATGAAAATGGCAGCCAAAAAGATTGAAGCAACTGAAGAAAATATAATTAAACTAGAACAATTAAGATTTATAGCCTATGGGGTAGAAGACGAAACATTATCTGGTGATACATTATATTCAATAGGTTTAAGTATGGGAACTATGATTCCATACGGTTTTTATATTGGTGAAACTATCGTAGCTGGTTGTTATATATCTGCTAATGAAGATTCATTATTTGTTGAACAATTATTTGTTCATCCCGCCTTACAAAACAGTGGCTTAAAAGCCGGACGATTACTACTTGGATTTGTCTTAAACCAAAAAGAAGAACTAGAAAAATATTTCCAAACTCGTTTTGATGAAAGTTCACTAGAACCATCAGATAAAAAAGCTAGAGAAATATTTGAAAAAATGGGTTATACCAAAAGAGACGATATAATGGTAAAGAAATTAGTGTAATATGAATATAGAAATAAAAAGAATAAATCCAGAACCAGAAGAATTATATGCTATCGAATTACTTAGACATCAAGTTTTTCATTTAAAAACAGATGATACATCGATTAAAACATCATATAGTATTTTTCATGCTTTGCATAATAGATTAATTCCTTTTGGTTTAACCATCAATGGTAAACTAATAGCAGGAATATATGTATCATGTATAAATAATGCTTTATTTATTGATTCTTTATTTGTTCATGAAGATTATCAAAAGAGTAAATTTAAGATTGGTAAAAAACTACTTAGTACTATACTAGAATTAAAACCTGTTTTTGAAGAATACTTTAAAAAAGAAATAACTTTAAGTAAACTAGCTACCAAAGCTAGTGTAAGAGAATTTTATGAAAAAGTAGGGTATCAACAAGAAGAAAAAACACCATATATGATTAAAGCAATATAAAAAAGGAAGACTAATGTCTTCTTTTTCTAAATTATGATAAAATAATATAAGAAGAGGAGAATGGATATGAAAACAACTCTTAACGCTCAAAGTAGTATTAAAATAGAAAGCGATAGAATTATATACTTTGACCCTTATTTAATAAAAAAAGAATCTCATGATGCTGATTATATCTTTATAACACATGAACACTATGATCACTTCGATTTGGATTCAATCAATAAAGTTAGTAATGAAAATACACTTATAATTTTACCAGATAGTATGGCTATCAAAGTCTTATATAAACTAAATAGTAATAATGTAAGAGGAGTAATACCTAACGAAGAATACACGATTAACGGCTTACATTTTACTACTATTCCTAGTTACAATACTAATAAAGATTTTCATAAAAAAGAATCTAAATGGGTAGGATATTTAGTTGATATTGAAGATAAAGTAGTATATGTAGCAGGTGATACTGATATAACTCCTGAGAATGAAGAAGTAGAATGTGATATTGCATTCTTACCAATCGGAGGTACATATACTATGGATTATGAAGAAGCTGCAAAGTTAGCTAATATTATAAAACCAGAAGTAGTAGTACCAATTCATTATGAAACAATCGTTGGTACTAGAGACGATGCAAATAAATTTAAAGAATTACTTGATGAAAGTATTGAATGTCAAATTATAATGGAATGATAATATGGAAAAAGAAGAAATAATAAAAAGAGAGTTTTTTAATATAATTTCAGAACTAAAAGCTAATCAAAAATTACATGGTGAAGTGGCTAATGATTCAATTGCTAAAATGGCAAGAGAATTAGAAAGTACTGCCCGTGAGCTAGATGTTAATACTCCAGAAGAAGTATTCATAAAAATAAGAAGAGATTATTTTAATGCAGTATCAGCAGAAGCACTATTATCTCCTGGTATAGCAACCGTAATCGAAGATAGTAAAGATAGAATATATCTTGCTAGATATGATGGAGATTTAGCTGATGAAACCAAAACATTAGTATCTAAAGATACTCGTTTTGACTATGCTTCAATAACTAAATTGTTTACTGTTTTAGAAGCTCTAAAACTAAATCAAGATGGTTTATTTGATATCAATCAAATAGTTGCTGAAATTGAAAAATCTCCATACAAAACTTTAAATGTAACAGTTGCTGATATTTTAAGGTTTAAATACGAATTGCAAACCGCTGGTAGAATAGATGATCCAAATATTGCAACAACGGTTTTTTATCGCAGATTACTAAGACCTAAATTAGGAATGAACGCTTATACATATAGTGATGTACCATATATAATTGCTAAAACCTTAATGCCTAATAGTAGAAAGTTCTTTACTGATTATTATGAAGAATTAGGACTTCTATCAGTTGGTTACGATATAACTGGTCCAATTACTGGTGGTTATGATTTTGAAGCTGTAGCAGACGAAAAAGCACGTCTAATGATGCGTTTAGGAATTCAACCAGGCCATGCCGGTCTTTTTGGTACAGCTGATGATTTAATAAAAGTATTTGATGCTTTAAATAACGGCTTTTTATCTGAAGATAGTTTAGAACAATTATTGTCTTCAGGTACAGATAAATATTACGTTCCTAAATATGATAATGATGGTAAAGAAATAGGTCTAAAACCAGTTAATCGTGGTATGGGCGTCTATGTTGAACATCCAGAAGGATTAAAAGTAGGGGAAGTAGTACCTGGTTTATCCAATAAAGCTTTCGCTATTACTGGCTTTACTGGTGGATATGCATCATATGATTTAGTAAATGGTTTTTCTAGCGTTATTTTAGCTAACCCTTTATCTATTGAAGCGACTAAATCCAAAGTATTAGTTAATAGAGTTCCAGAAGATAATAAATATTTATTAGATAAAGTAGGAAATCCTCTAAAAGAAGGATCCATAATAGTATCAAATTATATTCAATCAGAAAAAAAGAAAAATATTAATATTTTTGATTCCAATGGTGAACAAATAGAAAACAGAGCATATACTAATATGCTTAATAGTTTAAAAGAACAACAATTATATACTTTATTAAAACTAAGATTAACTAAAAGAGTAGCATTAGCTCTAGCAAATTCTGATCTTTTAGTAGAACACATAAACGAAGAATATAGTGGAGGGAAAAAATTTAAAAAATGAAAGACTGTAAAACACCAGAAGAATTATTAAAATTCATGGACCTAATTAATTATGGGTTTGTAGATGAAAAAAACATTGTTTATCAAGATGAAGAATTTGAAAAAAATGTTTTTTCAAAATGGGAATTATCTTCACCTGAAAGACTATTAAAAGTAAAGTATGGTCACTGCTTTGATCAAGTAGAATTTGAAAGAGAATGGTTTACAAAACATAACTATAAGATCCATACTTATTTTATGATTTTCTTATTACCATATGAAAATCCTTTTAGTACCCATACATTTTTAGTCTATGAAGATAATAATAAATATTATCTTTTTGAACATGCCGACTATCATCATCGTGGTATTAAAGAATTTAATACTTTAGAAGAATTGCTAAGCAAAGTAAGAAAATATCAAATAGAATATAACTTAAAAGATCAAGAAATGACTGAAAAAGAAATAAATAGTTTAGTTATTTTTGAATATCAAAAACCAAAATACAACATTAATATGTTATCCTTTATAAACAACATTTTAGACAAAGGAAAAATTATTAAATAATAAAGAAGGTGACAATATGAAGATATTTGATATAAAAACACCACAAGAACTTCTAGATTATATGAATGAAGAGATTCGTTATGGATGGTTGGATAATGATAATAATGAACATATTGATACCATGAAGGAGTTTAGAAAACTTTATAGAACATTAACTCTAGGAGAAATAACTGTTAATAAATTAGGTACCTGTATCGAGCAAACATTCTTAGAAATGGTTGTAATGGATAATCTTCATATTCCATATAAAGCATACTGTCTTCGCAGTTTCGAAGACGACTTAAAAATAGTTGATCCTAAAATGCATTGTTTTTTATTATATTTTGCAAATAATAAATGTTATCATTTTGAACATTCTAATCCTGAAGTAAGAGGCATTCACGAATATAATAATGAAGAAGATGCAATGGAAGAAATACTTACGTATTATCAAAAAAGAGATAAAGGTAAAACAAGACAACTAATAGAAATACATGAAGTACCATCAGGATTATCTTGGCAAGAATGGAATTCTTACCTAGATGATTTAGCAAAGGAAGATAAAAAATGTCTTTAGAAAGAGTTA
>JAEEGL011376133.1_pt1 | contig 24076 bp, 23 predicted proteins | sample 9134231 | NCBI WGS metagenome assembly JAEEGL01 (sample SAMN16246548, study PRJNA631951) | gut metagenome | biome: gut microbiome; feature: rumen; material: fiber-attached | host: Bos | place: Iran: Karaj | collected 2018-10
TCTCTCAGCCAATACAAAATTCCAGGGATTCGGTGCAAAAGGTCTGGTACTCGGGCCCATCGTCAAGGGAATGGACAAGGATTACAAGAACAACGGCAACGTGAAATGGAACTTCACGAAGTTCCTGATCGGACGCGACGGTCAGATCATCGCACGTTTCGAGCCCACCACAGGCATGGGCAAGGTCAGGGAAGCCGTTGCAAAGGCAATCGAGTGATCACATGGCGGCAGAGGACAGATACGCCTGCCTGAGACTGGAGAATCAGCTGTGCTTCCCTCTCTACGCCTGCGCGAAGGAGGTAGTGAGGAGATACAGGCCGATGCTCGATGAACTGGGCATCACATATACGCAGTACATCGCCATGATGGCGCTCTGGGAGCATCATTCTATGTCGGTGAAGGATCTCGGTGCACTGCTCTGTCTCGATTCAGGCACTCTGACCCCTCTGCTGAAGAAGCTCGAGGAGAAGGGATTCGTCGAACGCAGCCGTGACATCAAGGATGAGAGAGTACTCATCGTCACGGTCACCGATGCAGGGATGGAGCTCAGGGAGAAGGCCCTGTCAGTTCCCGGAGCCATCGCATCCTGCATTCCGCTGTCGTTCGAGGATGCCTCGACACTTGCGAGGATACTCAGGACCATGATGGCCGATTTCCGCAAGGATACGGACTGATCATCAATCGATATACCGATAGTCTTTCAAAAACCATTAAATTTTTATTAAATATTTTGACAATCATGGAAAATGCCCTCAGGATATCCGATTCATGCATAGGCTGCGGACAGTGTGCGAAGGTCTGTATCAGAGGACATCTTGCCGTCGGTGACGATAAGAAGGTCCACGAGATCGAATCACCGTACTACTGTTTCAGATGCGGACACTGCATCTCGGTATGTCCGAAGGATGCCATCAGATTCGCGGGAACGGATGAGGGAGTAGAGGACATAGTCAAGCAATACCCTGTATCTCCTGAGGATCTGGCACAGTTGTACCGCCAGAGGAGGAGTCAGCGCTGGTTCGACAGGAAATGCACCGAGGAGGAGCTGAAAGCACTCATCTCATCAGTGGGCTACGCACCCACCGCTGAGAACTCCCAGAGGGTGGAGTATGCGGTGATAGATTCCCGCTTCGGAGAGTTCATGGAGATGCTCGCATCGATCCTTAAGGATCATGTTGACGAGCACCCCCGTCTCAAGCAGTTCGTAGAATATGTGGAGAACGGACAGAAGGAGAAGAACAATCCGTTCACATGGGAAGGGAGACAAGCTATCGTGATATTCGCGCGCTTCCCTATCGACGCTGTGATCCCCGCGGAACAGATCGATCTGATGGCATACTCCATGGGACTCGGAGGATTCCATTCGAGATGGATGCTCCAGGCATCGGAGAACGATCCCGAGAGGTTCATGTCGTTCTTCCCCGAGATCGATAAGGAACTGCAGGCCTATGCGGTGTACATAGTAGGTCATCCACGCGTGAAGTACAGGCGCACAGTCCCGAGGGATGAACGTAAGGTATGCTGGATGTAAAAGCGAAGAGGTTTGCGGCCGGTTGCCCGGCCGTTTGATTCAGAGCTTCTTGGCGAATTCCCTGATCTCGTTCATCTTCGCTTCGGACTTGTTCTCAGCACCGTGTGCGGTGATGATTCCGACATCCTGGATTCCGGCGTATGCCATGTAACCCTTGTACTGGGCGATGGCCGCATCATACACTCCGGGCGAGCCTGATGAAAGGAGCAGAGCGGCCTTCTTGGCCTTCAGGGGTTTTCCGATGCAATACACTCTCTGGATGGCGGCCTCCATCTGTGCGGTCATGGTGAAGTAGTAGACGGGTGATGCGAAAACGACCATGTCCGCATCCTTGTAGGCGGGCATGATCTTCTCCAGATCATCCTTCTGGACACAGGTCCCGTTGCCTTTGGTGTGGCAGTATTCGCATGCAAGACAGCCTGCGATCTTCATCTTGCCGACCTGATATTCCTCTACATCATGGCCTGCGGCTTTTGCACCCTCGCAGAATGCCTGCACCATTGCCGATGTGTTCTCTTTCCTTGGACTTCCGTTGAAAACAGCGATCTTCACTGATATCACCTGCCTTCGTGAATGCTAATATCGGATTTAGCGTTTCTGTGGCAACGATGAACAGAACAGTCTGAAGAGTTGTCAGTGAGATCAGAAGAAAGTGGTGGTCCCATTGTGATTTGAACACAAGACCTTCCGGTTATCAGCCGGACGCTCGAACCAAGCTAAGCTATGGGACCACTTGGTAGATGCCACGTAACTTAACGTATAATAAAAAGGTTTCTGTCTTGCCCGGGAATGCCCCAGATATGAGCATCCAGACATATGCACCGCAATAATAAATTATCATTCATGCATCAGGTGTGACATGCTCCTCAAGGCACAGTCCGTCAGCAAGTCCTTCGGTCCCGTGAAGGTCCTGAAGGACGTCAGTCTCCAGATAGACGAGGGCGACCGCGTAGCATTGGTCGGTGACAACGGAGCAGGAAAGAGCACATTCCTCAGAATACTCCTGGGAGAGGAGAAGGAAGATACCGGGGAGATCACCAGAAGGACCGACAGGATCGGCTACATGGGCCAGTTCGGCGATTATGAGAACGATTCCACTGTAAGGGATGTGCTCACAGGTTCCTACGGTTATGTTATCGCCATCAAGAAGAGGATGGCGGAGATCGATGAGATCATGATGTCCGGAGGGGACATCGACTGGAACGCTCTCGCGGAAGAGAATGCAGATCTCGAAGCGAAGATATCCAAATTCGATTCAGAGATCGAAGGCAGACTCGACGACATACTTTCCAAGATGGGCCTTCCGAAGGATGTCATGGACAGGAAGATGGGTTCGCTCTCCGGTGGAGAAAGGACAAAGATCATGCTCACCAGGCTCACAGTGCAGATTGATGACTGCGACCTGCTGATAATGGACGAGCCCACATCGCATCTCGATATCAAGACCGTGGAATGGATGGAGAACCACATACTCGCTTCCAACTGTGCGGTACTGATCGTGAGCCACGACAGGTACTTCCTGGACAGGATAGCTCTCAGGACGGTGGAGATAGAGAACGGCAAATCCAGGGAATTCAAGGGTAACTATTCCGCATATGTGGAGAAGAAGAACCTCGAGGTCGAGAGGGCCAACAAAGAGTACGACAAATACCAGGCCCAGAAGAAGAAACAGGAAGCCATCGCGGAGCAGATGTTCCACGACCAGCGCCGTTACATGAGCGACTACAAGACAAGGCTTATGCTGATCTCCAAGATGGAGAAGAAGGAGAGGCCTGAAGAGACCAAGGAGATCTCCATCAAGATACAGGCCGCCCACAAATCAGGGAAGAACGTGATCACCGCCGAGAATCTTTCAATAGAATATGACGGAAGGACCATACTGAAGGGCATAGATCTGGACATCCAGAAAGGCGATAAGCTGGGAATATTCGGTGCCAACGGAGCGGGGAAATCCACGCTCCTCAAGGCGATCCTGGGTGAGATACCTTCGAAAGGAGAGCTGTGGGTCGCACCGGGTGCGAAGATAGGTTACTATTCGCAGAATCACGAGAATCTCGATCCGAAACTCACAGCGGAGGAACAGATGCTGCAGGTCATCGGTCCTGATAGGAAGGCGGATGCAAGGAACATGCTTGCGCGTTTCCTCCTGTTCGGCGACGACGTCACCAGGAAGATATCCACCCTGTCGGGAGGACAAAGAGCCAGACTGTCATTATGTCTGCTGCTGCACGGCGAGACGAATCTGCTGATTCTTGACGAGCCCACCAATTACGTCGACATCAGATCCAAACACATTCTCGAACAGGCTCTGGCGGAGTACGACGGTGTCGTGATCACCGTCACACACGACAGATACTTCCTCGACAATGTCTGCAACAAGGTCGCTGAAGTTGCGAACGGCACCGTGAAGGTATACAACGGCAACTACACCGATCTCAAAGGTAAACCGGTGATAAGGAAGGCACCTTCGAAAGGCGTGACCTACCGTGTCCTTGCACCTTTCACCAACTGGGTTACCAGCACCAAGTACGTCAAGGGCGACAAGGTGACGATAACCGAGGAGGACATGAAGGGATTCGAGACTGCCATGAATCAGGGTAAACTGAGAAAGGTCTGACATTTTTTCTCTAATCAAATAGTTAAAAAGGATGTTTGTTTACGGGGGATTCATGTGGATAATGATTCTCGGAATCTGTCAGTATGGGGAGTGACGATGGCAAGATATGAGGCGCTCGGAAGGGCACTTGAGGAATCCGTCCGCAAGGTCACAGAAGGGAAGAGGGTAGGCGTGGCCTTCTCCGGCGGTATGGATTCCGGACTGCTGGCAGCCTTGGCATCGAAGTATGCCAAATCCGTCACATGCTACACCTGCGGTACGGATGATTCATTCGATGTCGCCGCAGGAAAGGAATTGGCAGAGAAGCTCGGACTTCCCTGGGTGCACTGCAGGATATCCGCGGACGACATAGAATCCACCATCAGGGAGATGATACTTGCAACGAAGGTATCGGACCCCTTTACAATCTCCTATGAGCTGCAATTGTTCACCGTACTGCGGGAAGCAAGTGAGAGAGTGATCCTCTCGGGACAGGGTTCCGACGAGTATTTCGGAGGATGTGCCAGCTCAGTGAATGATGATGATTCGGAATATGCCGCATTCACCGACTGGGGCATCGAGAGGATGATGAAGGTCTCGCAGCCCTGCGAACTCGCCATGGCATCCCATTTCAAGAAACAGCTCCGCTACCCGTACCTCGATGAAGTCGTGTTGGAGTGTGTGAAGGAAATAGATCCCGAGGAACTGAGGCCCAGATCACTCGATGAGAGGAAGAGCGTATTGAAGACCGTAGTTGCGGAACTCGGATTCCCCGTTCTTGCACACCGCACAAAGAAAGCATCGCAATACGGGTCGTGCACGACGGAACTGATACGTGAAACCGCCAGGTCGAAAGGACTGAGGTACAACGGATACATCGCAGGCATCTATGAGAGCTTAGGTCTGAGGGATGCTAACCTCCTCCGCGATTCTGCGGTGGATGTGCGCATGGACCCTATACTGGTGCATGATGCCGAAGAGATACTGGAGAAACTCGGGCTGACCCATTCCGAAGCTGCTGCGAAGTTCTACAGAAAGATGATCAGGGAAGGCAACCTGGATTTCCTGGAATGATCACTCGATCGGTTCCATGTACCTTCTGATGAAGGCCTTGGCCTGAGTCCTCATGAAGGAATTGTTGTTCTTTCCCCTGTTGTTCCTGGGTCCGTATCCGAACGCGGTGTTCAGCGCCCTCTCGAAGAATTCGCTGTAAGGGAGGAACTCCTCACCGCCCCAGGCATGTCCGAGTTTGGTATGCAGTTCGGTATCGTACTCGCCGTACTTGTCGAGCTTTTCGTATGCCTCCTTGCAGAACGAACCGAAGAGTTCGATGGATTCGGGCATATGATCCTCGTAGTCATCGTACTTCGCATAGCTGTTCAGGATCTTGACGGACATCTTCCAAAGTCTCGAAAGTGTTCCGGAAACCACTTCCATCTCGCAGTAGTTCGATATGACATCCAATGAAACGATTGAAAGTGCCAGATAGTAGATGTACAGCCTTCTCATCGACGTCACGTCGGTGAAGGACTTGGAGATCTCATCGATCAGGACGAACGGGATGGCATAGACCTTGTCCGGGTCCACTCCCCTATTCCTGAATCCGTTGATCAGTTCCCTGAACTCTGCGATCGCCGATACCTGTTCGAATGTCGCCAGATCCTTGGACCTGAGCGACCTGGCCACCGCAGCGGGGACCATATCGTACACTTTAACCAGGAATCCCTTGTCATCGCAGAGCTGGACGCAGTGGGACCAGTATCCGTAGGCTTCGCGGAACTTCTTCTGGCCGGCGGCCGCCAGGCCTTTGTAGTACCAACCGAGGTAATCCTCCGTCTCCTTCTCGATGATCCTGTCGGAATGATCCTTCAGATCGATATAGTTGTGCTTGTCGTTGTCCTTCTCGCACAGGGATTTCAGATTCCTCAGTACGTCCGTATTATCAATTCTGACCCTGCCGTTGCCGAGATAGATGAGCTTGCGTCCGCAGTAAAGACAGTAGCACGACTCCAGGGTCTCATCGACGAGTGTGCCTTTTTGGCAGTTCGGACAGATCGTTTGGATCAGGGCCATATGATCGGTACGGTCTATCACAGAGTTCTATTTAATCCTGTCACGGTTCTGCGATGGTTTTGCCGATAAAAAGGAAAAGAATGGGCCTTTCGGCCCGTTTGTTTCATCTCTTCGGCACGAACTTGTAACCGTAGTGGATGACGCCCGACTCACCGTCGGCGTTGAGCTTGCGGAGCACCGCACGCACAGGCATTCCGATCTTGACCTCAGCGGGGTCGACATCGACCAGCTGTGCCGAGATCATCAGGCCGTCGGATGTCTTGATCATCGCGACGACGTACGGTTTCTGCCTGTTGTTCGCTGCAGGCGCCTCATGGACGATGGAGAACGTGTACACCTCTCCCTCTCTGGAGACGGCGTAGGGTTCCATCTTCCCGATGCTTGCCCTGCGGCAGTGGGGACACAGGTCGCGGCTGGGGAAATATGCCTTGCCGCAGACGGGACATCTCGAACCCTTCAGGTTGTACCTTCCGGGGATTTCCCTCCACTCTCTTGCTACCGATGACATCAGATCGCCTCCAGGATGCTGACGGTGACTGCAGAACCGGTTCCTCCGACGTTCTGGGCCAGTCCGTATTTGGCGTTGGCCACCTGTCTCTTGTCGGCCTTGTTCCTCAGCTGGTCGGTGATCTCGGCGATCTGTGCGACACCGGTCGCACCCAGCGGGTGTCCTCTGGCCTTGAGGCCTCCGGAGGTGTTGACGGCGAGTTTTCCTGCGCCCACCTGCACCTGTCCATCCAGGACTGCTTTGCCTGCCTTTCCTCTCTCGAAGAATCCAAGGTCCTCGAGCGCCATGATACCGGATACGGTGTAGTTGTCGTGGACCTCGGCGACGTTGATGTCCTGAGCGGTGATGCCTGCGATCTCGTATGCCTTCTTGGCTGCGACCTTGGTTGCCATGAACGATGTGATGTCATCTCTCTGGAACAGTGCCAGTGTGTCGCTTGTCTGTGCCACAGCCGATACCTTCACGTAAGCATCGGTGTGCTGTTTCGCGTATTCGAGAGGACACAGCACGACTGCCGCCGCACCGTCCGAGATGGGTGCGCAGTCGAACATTCCGAGGGGGTCTGCGACTTTCGATGAATACAGTACGGACTCGAGTTTGATGGCCTTCTTGAACTGTGCGTTGGGGTTCAGCGCACCGTGGAAGTGGCTGTTGACGGACATCGATGCTATCTCTTCTCTAGTTGCAAGACCCTCATGGATCATCCTCTGGGCGATCATCGCGTGTATGGATGCGAAGGTCAGTCCCATCGATGCTTCCCATTCCGCATCTGCGGTCGAGTCGAGAACCGAATTGATCGATGTGTCGTCCATGTCGGTCATCTTCTCCGCTCCTGCGACCACGACGTAGTCGTGCATTCCGGATGCGACGGCCATGACACCCTCTCTGAAGGCAACGCCTCCGGATGCCTCTCCTGCCTCCACCCTCGTGCATGAGATGTGGTTCGATGCCATTCCCGAATAATCGGCGACCAGTGCGTCGATGTGCTTCTGCTTGATGAACTGTCCTGCGGACATGTTCCCGAGGAACATACCGTCGATCTCGTTACCGGCAAGGTTGGCATCCGCGATGGCCTTCAGTCCTGCTTCGATACCGATGGATCTGAATGAATTGTTCCAGAGCTCGCCGAATTTGGTGACTCCGACTCCTATGATTGCTACTTCCCTCATATTCACTCCTCCGGCATGACGATCTTGCTCTTGAACTTGGCATATGTCGCGTAGTCGATGTAGACGGGGTTCTCGAGGATCTTGTCCATGACCGGTGCGTTCTCCTTCTTGTAGTTCTTCATCTCGTCGGTGACGGTGATGTCGAACGCGTCGCTTCCTGCACCCGATCCGTACGAGACGACGAAGATCCTGTCTCCGGGCTCGGCGATATCAAGGATCGCGGAGAGTCCGAGAGGCACAGCACCGCTGTAGGTGTTACCGATGTTGGGTGTGAGCAATCCTCTCTCGATTTGTTCGGGTGTGAATCCCAACTGGGCGGCCACTCTTGTGGGGAACTTTCCGTTGGGCTGGTGGAACACCGCGTACTTGTAGTCCTCGGGTTTGGTGCCCATGGCCTCGAAGAGCATCTTCGCCGCACTGGTGATGTGTCTGAAGTATGCCGGTTCGCCGGTGAACCTGCCTCCGTGCTTGGGGTAGGGCTGTCCCTCCCTCCTCCAGAAGTCAGGTGTGTCCGTGGTGAAACTCAGGGTCTTGTTGATCTTGGCGATGACCTTCTCGGTACCGATGAGGTATGCAGCGCCTCCGGCGGATGCGGAGTATTCCAGTGCATCTCCGGGTGCTCCCTGGGATGTGTCGGCTCCGATGGCGACACCGTACTTCATTATTCCCGATGATACCATTCCGAGACAGATCTGGATGGCCGCTGTACCCGCTTTGCATGCGAACTCAAGGTCCGCTGCTGTCATGGCAGGTGTCGCATCTATCGCCTCGGCGACGATGGTCGATGTCGGTTTCACCGCATACGGGTGGGATTCCGAACCGATATAGACGGCACCGATGTCCTTGGGGTTGACCTCAGGCACCCTGGCCATCATGTTCCTTGCCGCTTCAGTTGCTATCGTCACGACATCCTCATCCGGACTCGGGACGGATTTCTGGTTGATGTACAGACCTTTGCCCATACCCTTTCCGTCGGCTCCCCAGACGTTCCCGATGGTCTCGGGAAGGATCCTGTACCTCGGAACATATGCTCCGTAGCTGACTATTCCTGCATCCATTAGATCTTCTCCTTCAGTTCTTTCAATCTTGCTATGAGCTCGTCAGTCTCCATATGGGTGGTGACGAGGGGTACCTTCTCCAGCTCGGCAAGCTTCGCTGCGAGCGGATCGGTGTTATCGGGTTTGACGTACACCACTAACGCAGGCGTGAGCGGATGTGCCCTTATGGCGACCATAGGCGAGCGCCCGTAGTGCACATCGGTGAAGATGAGAGCCCTCTCGGTGCTCCATCCGTAGATCTTCATGTAATCCCCTGAACTCAGGGACAATATCGCTTTCAGCGAATCCACGACCGTGTATCCGTACACCTTCTTCTGGGGCGAACCGTCGAATCCGATGTTAGTGCCTGAGATCCATTTGATGAACCTCGACATGTCCACGCCTCCGGGGAACTCCTCCATGGCGATGATACAGTCCATGTGCTTCTCGGGAAGATACTTCTGGATCGTGCGCGAACCGTTCACGATATCGATCTGTATCATGGCCTCGACTATCTTCTTGACAGTCGCGACACCCGGGGATTTCCTCCTTCCCGATTCGTAATCGCTGATAACCGAATGTGAGATTCCTACCTTATCCGCCAGTTCGTGCTGGGAGATGCCGAATTCCTCTCTCCATTTCTTGATGGTCTTACCGGGATCTGCCGAGAGCGCGATCTCTCCCGCGATCTTTTCCTTGAACTCGTTAACCACGTCCGACCGTTAGCCTTGTAGGTATATAATAATGTCGAATTTAAAGTACGTTGATTGACGTAAAACGGTACAGTCCAGTCGACAGAAAAGAATTACATACCATAATCAGGTTCATGGAACAGGATCGAGGCGTAACCATGGAAAGGAAGGAACTCGGCGAGAACTGTCTGGCGGTACTGCGCATAATGCTCGGCTGGATGATGATATGGGGATTCCTGGACAAGATGTTCGGACTAGGTTTCGAGACCCCTGCGGGAAGCGGATGGATCGACGGCACGTCACCCTCTTCATTTGTGGTATACGTCACAGGCGGTATCTTCAAGGACCTTTACACATCCCTTGCAGGCAACACGTTCATCGACATCCTGATGATGTCAGGCATGCTGATCCTCGGTATCACGCTGATATTCGGATTCGCATCGAAGCTCACCACCATAGCGACATGCATGTTCATGCTGGTGATGTATTCACTGCATGTCCCGCCGACCGATAATCCCGTTGTCGATTATCATCTTGTATTCATCGGTATGATGGTCGCCATCTATCTCCTCGGAGGATTCGAGCGCATCTCCGTCTGTCAGAGATGGAAGGAATGGTCGCTGGTCAGAAGATTCCCGATACTCGAATGAGAAATATCTATATCTGGCACTTGTATCACCGTTCATGGTCGCCATCATCTATGAGTCGCAGGGCGGAAGTTCCAAAAGGTATGCACAGTGGCTGTCGGAGAGACTTAACCTCGTCTGTGCTCCGAGAGAGGAACTGAAGGATGACACGGATGAGAAGATCATCTATGTCGGATGGAGGTCCGGCCCCATGGTATCGGGGCTGAAGGACTTTCCCGGCAGGAAGAACGTCATCGCCGTCGTCTGTGTCGGATTGGAACAGTATGACGAGAAAGCTATGGACATTCTGAAGAAAAAGAACGGCATCGATAACCTGTTCTATGTACGCGGAGGGATGGACCGCAGTAAACTGTCGTTCGGACAGAAACTGCTCCTCAGTGCGGTCAGTATCAAGATGTTGTTTTTCAACCGCGGCCCCGAGGATAAAGAAGTGAGAAGGGTCATGGACAAAGGCGGAGACTTCTCATCGCCCGAACAATTGGACGAAGTCGCAGAGTGGTACGTCAGCAGCTGACAACCTCAGTTTATTATATCGCGGCAATATAGGTCCTAGTATAAGGGGTAGAAATGACCGCTATCGGAGACTGCAAAAAGACCATCGAGACAGCTGAGGGCAAGATCGCATATTACAGCCTCAAGGAACTTGAGGCACAGGGCATCATCAGGGATCTGAAGAAGATGCCGTATTCCATCAAGGTACTGGTGGAATCGCTTCTCAGGCAGAAGGATGGAAAGCTCATCACCGACGATGACGTCAGGACGATAGCATCATGGAACGCGAAGAAGAACGATGACGGCGAGATCCCATACATCCCCGCAAGAGTACTCCTCCAGGACCTGACAGGCGGTGCGGCGGTCGTGGATCTCGCATCCATGAGGGCCGCAGTGGACTCCATGGGCGGAGATCCCCAGGTCATCAACCCCCTCGTACCCGTCGATCTGGTCATCGACCACTCTATCCAGGTCGATTTCGCAGGAACCCCCGATGCGCAGGAGAAGAATGAAGAGATCGAGTTCGAGAGGAATAAGGAGCGTTACGCACTGTTCAAATGGGCTCAGAACTCCTTCAAGAACTTCCGTGCGGTCCCTCCGGGCAAAGGTATCTGCCACCAGGTCAATCTGGAATACCTGTCGCCTCTGATCCACACCGTCGAGAAGGACGGCGAAAAGATAGCTTATCCAGATTCATGCTTCGGAACCGATTCCCACACCACACAGATCGACGGTCTCGGTGTCGTAGGATGGGGAGTCGGAGGAATCGAAGCTGAAGCTGTGATGTTGGGACAGCCCTGTTACATGAAACTGCCCGATGTCATCGGATTCAGACTCACCGGCAAGCTCAGGCCCGGTGTAACGGCCACCGATCTGGTGCTCACCATAGTGCAGATCCTCAGGAGGGTCGGTGTCGTAGGCAAATTCGTCGAATTCTGCGGCGAAGGCTACCAGAACCTGGAACTCGCTGACAGAGCAACGATAGCCAATATGGGTCCCGAATACGGAGCGACGATGGGATTCTTCCCCATAGACCAGAAGACCATCGATTACCTCAGGCTCTCCGGAAGGGACGAGAAGCACATCGATACAGTGATCAAATACGCCAAGGAACAGACCCTCTGGTACGAGGGAGAGGCGGAATACACCGACATGATCGAGCTCAACCTTGAGGATGTGTACCCCTCACTGGCAGGTCACAAGAGACCTCAGGACAGGATCCCGCTCGTCGACATGAAGACATCTTTCATCTCCACCATGGAGCAGCTGGGCAGGACAGAGAGGAAGTCAGGCGGCGGCCTGGAGGACGGATTCCTTGCAATCGCATCGATAACGTCATGCACCAACACGGCCAACCCCTCGGTCATGATCGCCGCCGGTCTCGTCGCCAAGAAGGCATACGAGTTCGGACTCAGGCCCAAGGATTACGTCAAGACGTCGCTTTCACCAGGTTCCAGGGTCGTCACGCAGTACCTGAAGGACTCGGGCCTGCTGGACTACCTGGAGAAGATGAGATTCAATGTAACCGGATACGGATGCATGACATGCATCGGTAACAGCGGACCCCTCGACCCCGAGATAGTGAAGAAGATACAGGACAACGACCTCATCGCAGCAGCGATCGCATCCAGCAACAGGAACTTCGAGGGAAGGATCCACGCTAACGTGAAGGCCAACTATCTTGCATCGCCTCCGCTGGTCGTCGCGTTCTCCATCGCAGGCAGGGTCGACATCGACATGCTGAACGAGCCTCTCGGACAGTACAAGGGCAAGGACGTCTACCTGAAGGACATCTGGCCGTCCAACGACGAGATCAACGAGATAATGAACAAGTACGTCACATCGGAGACGTTCAAATCACAGTACAGCAACGTGTTCGAGGGAAGCGAGAGATGGAAGAAGATCGACGCACCCACCGGAGCACTGTTCAAGTGGGACGAGAAGAGCACGTACATCAGGAACCCGCCGTTCTTCGAGGACATCTATGAGGAACCGTCGATAAAGAACATCGACCGCGCTCACGTACTGGTGAGCGTAGGCGATTCGATCACTACCGATCACATATCTCCCGCAGGATCGTTCCCCGCATCATCCGATGCAGGAAAGTATCTCATCTCACTGGGAGTGGAGCCCAAGGACTTCAACTCATACGGTTCAAGAAGGGCCAACCACGAGATCATGATGAGAGGAACATTCGCCAACATCAGGCTCAAGAACAAGCTCGCACCCGGTACCGAAGGATCATGGTCTTTGTATGTGCCAGAGGATAAGATCGATACCATATTCGAGACCTCCAGGAGATACATCGACGACAGGACGCCTCTGATCGTCCTCGCCGGAAAGGAGTATGGAACAGGATCATCAAGGGACTGGGCCGCCAAGGGACCGTACCTCCTTGGAGTAAAAGCGGTCATAGCGGAATCGTTCGAGAGGATCCACAGGTCCAACCTTGTGGGCATGGGAATCGTGCCCCTTCAGTTCAAGGAAGGCCAGACCGCGGAATCCCTGGGACTCACCGGTAAGGAATTGTTCGACATCGAACTGGAAGGGCTCGAGCCCAAATGCGATGTGAAGGTCACAGCGTACAGGGACGGCAAGAAGCTGGAGTTCTACACCACATGCAGGGTGGATGTCCCTGCTGAAGTGGATTACATCGCCAACGGCGGTATCCTCCAGACCGTGCTCAGGAACATGATGTGATCATCACAGGTGACACATGGGCGAACAGGAACTCTGGATTGTATTCGCAATAGTCTTCGCGGCTCTGATGCTGTACGACCTCCTTATAGTGGAACGCAGGAAAGGAGTGCCTACCACCAAGCGTTCGATGACGGATGTCATCATCTATATGGCGATCTCATTGGCATTCGGCGGACTTGTGGCAGCTGTCATGGGAACACCGAGGGCTGCGGAGTTCTACACCGCGTACATCATCGAATTCGCCATGTCGGTGGACAACCTGTTCGTGTTCATCCTGCTGTTCGCATCATTCGGTATCGTCGGCAAGAGTCAGCACAAGGTCCTGTTCTACGGGATTATGGGTGCCATAGTGTTCCGCGCATTGTTCGTCGTCATCGGCGCAGGACTTCTGGAGAGATTCGACTGGATGATGCTGATCTTCGGTGCGATCCTGATACTCACAGCATTCAGGACATCATTCGGCGGAGAGAAGGATCCGAAGGATTCCTTTGCATACAAGGCGGCGTCGAAACTCCATTTCGAGGGAGATTCCTCATCGGGAAGATTCTTCATCAAGGTCAACGGGAAGACCGTGGCCACGACCATGGTAGCATGTCTGCTGGTCATAGAACTGACCGATCTGATGTTCGCATTCGATTCCATCCCTGCTGCTTTGTCCATCTCAACGAACGTGTTCATCGTGTTCTCATCGAACATTCTCGCAGTTATGGGACTGAGATCCCTGTACTTCGTGCTGAAAGGATACCTGGACAAACTGTGCTACATGAAATACGGTCTCGGTGTCATACTGGCATTCATAGGTGCCAAGATGTTCATGTCGTACTTCGGATACGAGATGCCCGTGGTGCTGTCATTGGTGATCATCATCGTTGTGCTGGCCGTGACCGTGGTCCTCAGTATCACGAAAGGACCGAGACATGACCAGAAGTCGGATGAGACATACTGACCGTGAAGCCGTGACCGGAAACGACCCCAGAAGCAAACACTTTTATCAATGAAGCGGATAGAGGGGTCACACGGGCCCTTGGGTTAGCTTGGTATACTTGTGCCTTCGGGAGGCATAGACTCCGGTTCAAATCCGGGGGGGCCCACCAATCAACCTTCAAATTTGATTGCTGGCATATGCTTCGGTTCAAATCCCCGGTACACAATGTTGATGAAGATCGGAGAGAAAGGGACATTTATATAGTGGACAGATAATAATTACCTGTCCCAATAAGACCCGCAAGGATAGGTTGCCATGGGGTGGCCATTAACGCCTGCGGGCAACGGATACTTTTCTTGATAGAACGTTGATTGTGCCATCAGAGTGCTCCAGTTCTGCCCTGGCCGCACCCGCGATAAAATCCACCAGTTGTATGCACTTATTCTGTTCCGAAAGAACCTTGTTCACCTTTATCGGATTGATATTATGGCGTGAAGCTTCCTCAGAAACAATCTTCCTGAACTCTTCCAGAGACACGAAACCATTGTTGTCCAGATAAATATTGACGTCTCTGCAAGGGAGAACATCCATGGCATCTGATATTACACATCTGAGTGTGTTTACATAGAGTTCGTTTCCATACACAGGACGATTGTTATCAGGGTAGTTCTTGTCAACAATCGTATAGACCACTCTGACATTCGAGTCTGTCATGGCTTCGAGTATCATTGTCCTTTTTCCAGATGTAGAATTGTACCATTTGTATTCATGAGTCTTGGATAAGAGACTCGATGCTTTCTTTAGATCACGACTGCGCAATAATATCATCGCTGCAATGCAGAAATATCTACTGCCAGAAGACCCTAAGTCCCCGGATTCGTCTATCGCAATCAGACCTGTCATAATCCCATCCGATTAAAAAAACATCATTCGAAATAAAGAATTAACGTTGAAATCGCTTGTCTGTGACAAGATGACTTCATCTTTTCCGTTCTCTAATCCTTGACAAAAATGGATATAACATAATGTTTCACATACATTATGAAGGATGGCGGTTCCAAGTCACAGAGGACGAAGGAAGCATTGGGCGAATCCTATCGAAGACTGTATCGATGCAGCCGATCTTTCTGATATCATATTTATATGTATCTGACATACAGAAATAACACAAAATACCAGATAGGAATAAATACTAATGCGATACATTTAAATTCATGAAGGCTAAAACTATCATAGCAGCAGTAGCGTTGGTGGCCATTGTGGTTATCGGGGCCGCTGTCCTCTATACTCAGTACTTCAACAAATTGGATGTTGATGTACCGAAGGAAAGGGGTGAGCTGGCTGTCAAAGATTACTATCTCGGAACTGTGGACGGAACTGTTACCTCAGAAGAATCCGAACCCAATACCCCTGGGGCGTCATTTTTAGTGAATCTGTACAGATATGATGGTGTTAAGGGGGAGACCGCGAATATCAAATACAAAGGTACAACCATTGTGTGTGATATATGGAGTCGGAATATTTCAGGCACTGAGTACTACTACTACAAGGAACCGACGTCAGGAGTGACATATTCTTACAAGATCGTAACCGGAGGACAAACTGTGGTGTACACCCTGAAGGACTCCAATCTGGATCTAAGCAAGATCGAAGCGGAACAGGTAGTTATCAACGGGTCATATTACAAGTACGATTATTCAGCCCCTGTCTACGACTTAGGAGTGGACATAAAGGGAGAGTACGAATACAAGATGACAAACTACAATACTGGCTCTGGTATGGGGACCATGAAGGTGTCACTTAACGGAACGATGAATGGTGATGTCAAGTACACCATAAAGGAATTCAACTCTGCAGGCAGGGTCGTGATCAAAGAAGATTCAAGGATAATGACGAGGGACGACTATCTCAGTTCGGTCAACTATACCAGCTTCATCAGATATGCGGAAGATGAGGGGTACAAGGTCACCTATGGGGATAAATCATCAGACACCATCGACACCGAGTTCGGAAAGCGCAAGGTCACCATAGAGAAGATCAAGTTGACGAGGGATAGTGAGGTTAAGAATTTCATCCTGACATACGGGGAGAAGGGATTCATCTACAAAGAGGAATTGTCCACCACCTATGACGGAAAGGAGATGAATGCGACCTTCGTCCTTAAGGAAACGAATCTGATCGTCAAGTAAACACCACAATGCCGGGTAAACCCGGCATCTTTCCCTTTTATTCTGTATCCACTCTTTTCTGCCAATGACGGTTATCCAGGGTCTCTTCCCATCCCTGTATATCTCCATTCCTGTGAATCCGGCGGAACCCATCAGTTCTGACAGTCTCTCTGGTGTGTACAGATTCATCCCATCTATCATCTTCTGATACTTGAGCGACGATTTGTCCTCTCCCGTGGATTCATTGGTCACCGCGAAAACCCCTCCGGGCCTGACGACCCTGAACACTTGCTTGAAGGTCTCCTCGATCTTCGGCCAGAAGTAGACGGTCTCGAATGCGGTGACCGTATCGAAGGAACAGTCATCGAAAGGCATCTCCCTGACATTTCCCTGGACGATCTACTTCATGTGGATTGGAGCAGCATACTCGATTACGATATGGACTGTGAGAAGGAAGTATCCGATTTCCTTGTGGGTGAGGTCGGATTCAGTGCTGCAAGATTGCAGACATTGAAGGACAGTATCACTGCGTGAGAGTTACTCACAACAATCTGGCCGTTCATTAAATAACAATTATAACACTAATAACAATGTTATATTGAAATACCTATTGTCCATACTAAGTATATACGAGAATAATCGAACGTTTTTCACAGGAGGCGATAACAATGGATGAGATCAAGTGTCCTAAATGCGGAGCCATCATTCAGATGGACGAGACGAATTACGAGAGGGTTGCCAGTCAGATCAGGGATGCGGAGTTCCACCGGGCCCTGGAAGAGAGGGAGCAGTTATTCAAAGCTGATGCCCAGAACCAGATCAAGATGGCCGTTATGAACAAGGAGAAGGACATGACGGATGTCATCTCCAGCAGGGATATGAGGATCAAGGACCTTGAAGCGGAGATTGAGAAGCTCAAGAGCGAAAGGACCCTCGATATCAAGAATGCCGTTGAAGCGAAGGAGAAACAGATCAGCGACCTCGAGAACAAGATCGGTACATTCGATCTGGAGAAGGATCTTGCCGTCAAGACCGCATTAGAGGCTAAGGACAAAGAGATCTCGGAGAAGGATCTGGCACTTCAGAAAGCATTATCCGAAGCAGAGAATGAGAGGCTTCAATTCAAGAATAAGGAACAATCGATGAACGAATTGTTTATCAAGGAGCTGGCTGCGAAGGACCAGGAGATCTCATTCTACAAGGATTTCAAGGCGAAACAGTCCACCAAAATGGTAGGCGAATCATTGGAGAAGTTCTGCGAGGATGAGTTCAACAAGCTCCGCGCGACCGGATTCCAGGATGCATACTTCGAGAAGGACAATGAGGTCAGCGGAAGCGGTTCCAAGGGAGACTACATCTTCCGCGAGATGAGCGGCGACATCGAACTCACAAGTATCATGTTCGAGATGAAGAACGAGGCTGATCCGGCCGCGTCCAAGAAACACAAGAACGAGGAATTCTTCAAGGAACTCGACAAGGACCGTAAGGAGAAGGGATGCGAATACGCAGTCCTCGTCTCAATGCTGGAGCCCGACAGCGAACTGTACAACACCGGTATCGTTGATGTATCACACAGATACGAGAAGATGTACGTCATCAGGCCGCAGTTCTTCATCCCTTTGATCACACTCATCAGGAATGCATCCAGACGCTCTCTTGATGACAAAAGGGAACTGGCACTTATCAAGAATCAGAACATCGACATCACTCACTTCGAGGAGAATGTTAATGCTTTCAAGGAAGGTTTCGAGAGGAACTGCCGTCTTGCCAGTGATAAGTTCAACAAGGCCATAGAGGACATCGATAAGACCATCGATAAGCTTCAGAAGATCAGAGAAGCACTCGTGGGTTCAGACAAGAACCTCAGGATCGCTAACGACAAGCTTCAGGACATCACAGTCAAGAAACTGGTCAAGAACAGTCCGACCATGGCTCAGAAGTTCGCCGAGCTCAAGGAGAAGGAACAGGATCAGTGATCCCTCAAACAGGTTCCGGCTCTGCCGGGACCTCCCTTATAATTCTATTCTTTCTACAACGGAATGTATCGCACCTTTCGGTGTGAGAACACTCTTCATCACATCGACGTGGTCGCACCGGCAGGTGCAGAATGATGTTCCTTTGTATCTGCCGAAGAAAACATCCAGATTTGCTTTGCCGTTGACCCTCCCTATCGTGATGTGGGGGCTGAATCTCTTGTCATCCGATATCAGTTTCATCGCTTTGACAGCGGAATCCACCTTGTCAGCCAATTCTATAAGGCGTTTCGGATCCTTCACACCCAGCCAGACCACCCTCGGGTGCTTCGTATCCGGGAAACCGCCGACACCTTCCACAACGATATCGAACGGTTCCGTCCCTTGCAATGCATCTCTCAGTGATGAGCACAATTTCCCGACTTTCTTCTCATCCTGATCCCCGAGGAATTTCAGTGTGAGGTGTATCTGTTCCTTAGGCACAGGCCTGACGTTATCAGCCCTTCTCATCTCACCCAGGACCTCATCGATCGCATCAGTCAGCGGGATGTCGACAGAGATGAACGTCCTCATCATATCTGGCACATGTCATTTCGGAGATTAAGACATATCGTTTTTTAACGTGTTTTTTAGCCGTTCCATAAATTACCTTTTATATAAGTCATATAATCCGCTTTTTATGTCAGACCCTATTGAGATCGTCAATCTCAGGAAGGAATACGGGTCTTTCGTGTCCGTGGACAACCTCACTCTGAACATCAAGAAGAACAGTTTCACTGGATTCCTTGGTCCAAACGGTGCAGGCAAGAGTACGACACTGAAGATCCTGACCAACCTCATCCATGCCACATCCGGTGAGGCTTACCTCAACGGAGTAGATGTGGTCAAGGACCCCAGCCAGGCACTTATGGGTGTCGGTACAGTCATCGAGACCCCTGAATTCTATCCCTATCTCACACCCCGTGAGACGATGAAGTACATCGGAGAGATCATCGGAATGAGCTCCGAGAGGATCAAGACCGAGACGGAAGAGATCCTCGAGAAGGTCAAGATGACCGAATGGGGAGACAAGAAACTGGGAACGTTCTCCAAGGGTATGAGGCAGAGGATCGCATTGGGTCAGGCTCTGCTCAACGAGCCCAGCATCATCATCCTGGATGAGCCCACATCCGGTCTGGACCCCAGAGGTATGGCCGAGATGAGGGAGATCCTGAAGAACCTCAGGAATGTGACTCACGATCTCACGATCATGATGTCCTCGCACATCCTTCACGAAGTGAGCGATCTCTGCGACCGTGTCGCGATGATCAACCACGGAAAACTTCTGATCGATGACAGCATCGATGCCGTGAAATCATACGCGGATTACCGCGGGATCATCGTCAGGATGGCAGAGGAACCCACACCTGAGGTCCTCGAGAAGATCAAGACACTCGACAATGTCGTCGATGCATCACGCAACGGCGGGAACGAGTGCATCGTGAAGATCAAAGGCGGAGTCGCGGAGCAGGAGAAGCTGTTCAACGACATCCACAACATCGGAATCAGGGTCTTCAGCCTGTCAGAGATCGAGAACACACTCGAGACCATCTATCTGGATCTCATCAAGGAGTCGAGGTGATCGCATGGGAAGCAATTTCGCCGAGGCCGCAAGGCAAGCATTCGTCGTAATGAAGAATGAGATAAAGAAATACTTCAGCGGAAAGAGGATGTTCGTCTTCCTCGCTCTCCTGGGAATCATCGTTTTCGTGATCGTCTTCGCACCGTACATGTTCGGAGGCAAGGCCAACCCGGTCTACTTCGTGATGATGTCCTCTCTGGTGGTGCTCATGGCGTCTACACTGTTCGCTTCCATCAGTATCGTTTCGGAATATGAGGAACGTACTGCACTGATAGTGTTCACAAGACCGATAAGGAAGACATCCATCTTCATCGGTAAGGCGCTCGCCTGTATCGTCGTCACACTCGGATTCATGGCCCTTTACTATCTGATAGCGGTCATCGTATCGGCTGCCGTCAACGGTTCCGTGAGCGGGGATGTATTCACATCATTCGGACTCGCATGTGCATACGCATTCGGTACCATCGGAATAGCGATGTTCGTCAGTTCGATAATGAAGAAGGGAAGCACCGCGACGATCATCACGTTCGTCATCCTCGCGATCATCATAACCGCATTGTCCATGGTGCTCAACGCAGCGAATGTCGAGTCATTCTGGATGATCGATCAGGCATCAGAATCCATCATGGAATGTTCTGAAGCGTACAGGGATATGATGAACGAGATCTACAGGCAGCTCGGAGAGATGCTTGCCAACCCCAAGACATTCATCACCGAGGATTACTATGTGCCAGCATTCTTTGCGGGCATGAGCTATGACCAGCTTATTGCGGCTTTGATAACACCCAGCCCCAGCGGTTTCCCTGCGTGGAGCCTTGTCGAGGCATCCAAGGAGATCGGAGGATTGTCGGTCTCTGAACCCAACTACCTCCGTGACACCCTGGTCATGATCGTTTGGGGAGTAGTCGGAATGGTCGGTGCGTTCATCGCATTCCTGAGAAGGGAATTCTAAACAATCTAAGGGCCTCACGGCCCTCTTTTCTATTCTTCAAAAAAAGTAAAGGGTTTGATGGGGACATGCCCCATCAGAACAGTTTCGTCTTCTGGTTGCTGACGTTGACGATCTCTGCGTTACCGCCCTCAAGGGTGAAGAATCCGAGCTCCCAGCCCATTTCCTTGTACATGGTTGCCAGGTCAGGCATCATGTTGGCGACTATGGGCATGAGTCTCTCATCCTTAGTGAAAACGGCCTTTCCGTCCCAGCGGAGGAAGTCCATTCCGACGGATGCGAGTATCTCGCACTTGGGGTTCTTCTGCAGCTGTTTGTACACGTCCTTGAACGTACCGACAGCGAAGAACAGCTTGTCGTCCAGTTTGATCTTGAGACCGAGCACCCTCATCCTGGGCTGGTCTCCGTCCGTTGTTGCGAGAACGAACGTTCCTGCCTTGGTCAGGAAGTCGTCAATCACTTCCGCAGGGGACATCTCGACCGTCAGAGGCTCAGCGAGCTGTCTGATCCAGTCCTTCTCCTTCTCGGTGACCTCTCCGTCCACGGCACAGACGAGCAGACAGAGCAGGACGATGTCGTCCTTCATGTCCTCGTCGACCAGTCCTATGATGTCCACCATCGTGTCGATGATGTCCTTGTACGCATCAGGCTTGTCGAGGCCCAGTCCGTTGAAGATCTCCACGGCATCATCGTATGTGGTGTCCTTGTCGGCGATCCTGTCGAACATAGGTTTCAGAAGCGTGAACTCGGGCTTGGAGAGCACCCCGTCCGCTGCAACGGATGCGAGGATGAACTGCAGGTATGCAGTCACTCCGTCCTTGCCGTCGGCGGTGAGTGCGACCAGTGCGCTGATCACATCTACCGATTTGTCGTTGAAGATCTGTGCGAATGTCTCGGGATCCATATCCTCGAGCTGTTTGCAAAGTGCATCGAAATCGCTCATGGCTATCGCTGAGTGAATCGGACTGATTCTATTAATCGATGATGCTAACTCATTTCATTTTGATGAGTTCGTATTCCGTCGTACCCATTCCCATCTTCACCGCCTGGTCGATGGTTATCTTCCATTTGGTCTTGGGATGGATCCTTGTGAACACATCGTCGCATCCTTCGATATCGGCGACGCTTCCGGGGATCGTCGCGGCCTGATTGACCAGGTCGGCACAGGCCATGTCAAGCGCCACGGGGTCGAATGATGCCAATATTCCGATGTTCGGGACGATAGGCAGTTCGCATGACGATCTGCAGTCGCAGTAGGGCGATACATCGGACACGACACAGATGTGGAAATTCGCCTTATCCACCATCGATGCCGCCGCATATTCGGCCATCTTCTTGCACATGTCCTCCGTGGTGGTATCGTAATTGGTGTTGATGGCATCGAAATGGCACGCGGGGATGCACAGACTGCATCCGACGCACTTGTCGTGGTCGATCCTCGCCTTCTTGTTCTCGATGATGATGGCATCGGATCCGCATGATTTCAGGCAGTTCTTACATCCGCGGCATTTGTCCTGGATGACGATCGGTTTTCCGCCGGAGTGCTGTTCCATCTTCCCTCTGCGCGAAGCACAGCCCATGGCCATGTTCTTTATCGAACCGCCCAGGCCCGCCATCTCGTGGCATTTGAAGTGGCTTATCGTCACCATTACATCCGCATCGGCTATTGCATGTCCGATCTTGGCATTCTTCACGAGCTCTCCGTTGATCGGGACCTCCACATCATCATCCCCTTTGATTCCGTCGGCGATGATGATGTTGCATCCGAGCGTCTGTGCGGTGAATCCGTTGGCAGCTGCGCAATCAAGATGGTCGGGCGCGTTCTTCCTCTTGCCTGCATACAGCGTGTTGCAGTCTGTCGCATATGGTATTCCGCCGAGTTCCCTGACGACCTTGGCGACCGTTCTTGCGTAACCCGGTCTGAGGTATGCGACGTTGCCCAATTCTCCGAAATGGATCTTGATCGCGGTGTATTTCTTATCAAAATCGATTTTCTCTATACCTGCGAACCTGATGAACTTCTCGAATCTGTTGAGGAAGTTGGATTCCGCATCTAGGTGGAAGTCCATGAAATAGACCTTGGAGCCTGCCATGGGTACGGATTGGTTTTCTGGTTTTTTATCGTTGTCTTTAACGGATATTTACTCATCTGAAGAGCAATACGCCGTAAAGCGTGACGGAATCCTTGGAGAATGAGAACTCTATGCCGATCTCCTTCATGTATGACGTCATGTCGATACCGTATCCGCTGACCGAAGGTACCTGCATCTCAGGGTGATAGCAGTTCTTCCCTTTGATGAAGGCGCATTCCTTGCAGTAGCTGCAGGGTCCGTCGGCGAAAGCGATGACATCGAAACCCTCCTTCCTGCATTCGACCATGACATTCCTGCAGATGTCGCGGAAGCCGTTCATCATTCCTTCAAGCTTCTCGCTGTCGCTGAAGTCGACATTCTCGTATTTCACCATCAGGATGTCCGCATCCTTGTATGCGTTGATCTTTTCGATGCAGTATTCCGATGTTCCGCAGTTGGGCGGGCATGTCCAGCTGGTGTTGTAGTTGCCGCAGGTGTTGGTCCTGCAGAGGATCCTGTTCTTCTCGACACTTGCGTACGTCACTTTCGGTCTCGGGACACGTGTCTTTACGGTGCATCCGCTGATATCCTTCGCAAGATTCTCAACAATATTGTCCCTGGTGTATTTGCCCATGATCGCCCCTCTTCCTTAACGATTGATGTCAGACCGTGATGGCGGTATATAAAAACAGAACAGAAAAAGAGCCGTCGTATGCCGTATCATTGCAATTTACTGTTTTAAACGCTGTTAAGTGCCCTAACAATAGAAAAGTTTCCTAAACAGGATAATTGACCTTTCAAAAGGACAAGTGTGACAGTGCGCTATCACGGCACGATGAAGATGCGGTACTATTATCCTAATTATACAATCGTAATACATGGAGGACAAATTCTGTATATTTATATATCAGAAAACGATGAAA
>JAEEGL011735699.1_pt1 | contig 24076 bp, 22 predicted proteins | sample 9134231 | NCBI WGS metagenome assembly JAEEGL01 (sample SAMN16246548, study PRJNA631951) | gut metagenome | biome: gut microbiome; feature: rumen; material: fiber-attached | host: Bos | place: Iran: Karaj | collected 2018-10
GTCCTCAAGAGTAATACGTGAAAAGAATACTTTATATCCTTCCTGGGTAAGCTGATGATACATGTCATTGGCAAGGACGGAATCCACAGTTCTTCTGCCGTTGTTATCCGTTTCCTTATAGCAGATGAATATATCAAAGGGTTCTTCCTTCTGTGAGATTGCAAGGATGCCTTTCTGGATTTCGTTTATTGCAGAAGCCTCTGCCTCATATATCGAGCGCTGTGAAGAATCCGCATACTGCAATGCAGATTTATAGTTATCATCATCAAATATGGATGTATACTGTGTCCTATTTACCGTCGGAACACGCTTATGGGTTGAAGGATCCTCAACGTACTCTATTCCGAAACGGCATAGTAAAAGAGACCAATACGCTTCCGCATCGGTATTATCTTCATTCAGGATCTGCTCGTATATACCGGCAGCTTTATCAAATTCATTATTACGGCGGAAATGATTCGCACGATCATAAAGATTCGCACGACGATTATCATCCAGTCTGGGAAGAGTCTGTTTCGTTCCACAAGAATCGCATACACCAACTGTCGCTCCCGGCTCAAACTCTATATTCCCCCCACACATTTTGCACTTGAAAATTGCCATTTTATTCCCCTACTGTTTAAACAAAGTGTGCCTGCTTCCATCTTTATAACAGTAAACTTCCAATTCTGTGCTACTTACTATATCAAAATCAAACAAATCCATTCTTTTTTCATAATTTCCTTTATCATATTGACCATATAAATATAAAATCCCATATTCATCAATAGCATAATAACTGTTTTCCATATCAATCCAAGGCAAATTGTAATTGATATGTCCATCTTCCTTTAATGTAAAATAATAATCTCCATTTTTAGTCTTCCAAGTTCCTTCAAGCCACCCTGAATATCTTTTCCATAAAGCACAATTGATACAAGGATATGTAAGATACTTAAATAGAGTATCCCTTTCTATATATGCTTTATTTAATGCCCTTACTACTTCCAAGTAGGTATATGTATTTTTGTACGAAGAATTATATTCGGCAAGCTTGCCTAACCCTTTCAAATTTGTCGTGTTATTATAACAATCAAAAATCTCCTTTTTTAAATCCTCATACCACTGTGGGAAATTCTTCTCTATGAATTCATCCCTTATTTCTTTATCCATGATTTTTATTACATCAATACATCCATCATAATTCTTTATCTCATATCTATAACTAAACATTTCTTCATAATACTGATACTTTATCTCATATCCGATATTATCAACATCCTCTATTTGTCTTTCTATAAGCTCATCGTATTTTCTTTTCGCCTCTGCCTTTGTCATGTTCTTATATTCGTTTTCAAAAATATAGTATTCACATTTTTGGATATATATACTTGAATCTATATATCCTGATATACTATCAAATATTTCTTTTGCTTCTTCATACTTTTCTTCATTAAATAAGTTCCCTGCTTCCACATAATCAACAAGCTCGGAATCTCTTTTCCGTGCTTCATCATAATCAGTTATACAATTGGATGCTTCTGTGAATTCATCATTTTCAGCGTAAGTCCGGATGTCAACCATCATTTTGCTTAGTTTCTTCTGTCTTAATAAGTATAGAGTGCCTGCAGTGGCAATCAAAACACAAACCACTGCCACAGAAGCAATTATAATTGCACGCTTTACGTGAGATTTCTTTTTCTTTTCATTTTGTTTAGCGGACTCTAAATATCCGGATAATTTTACGCATTCCTCCTGACTGCAATATTTTAGAGCATTTTTGTATGATGAATTGTTCTCAAAAGACTTATTCAGAGATTTCAAAGACTCCGGAACATCAGCCTCTAATTCCGCACATAGCAAATAAAGATATGCTTCTCCGTCTTCCGGATTAATATCCAATACCTTGTTGCAGTATTCTTTTGCGCTTTTAAAATCCTTTTCTGCCAGGAAATTACGGATTCGTTTTTTGTATGCATCAGTATCTACAGCTCCGGAAGTAACCGTATTAGTAACCTGCGGTGCAAGAGATGAATCAAGAATTTTACTTATTCCTCTTAAAAGATCCTGCATGAATCCAAGCTTACTCATATCAAGTGCTTGAAGATGTGAAAACTCCTCCGGAAGATCATAAGGATCCATATCCTTATAAGCAGGGATAAGCATTTTCTTTCCCGCACTCTGTTTGACAAGTGCAAGATACCTGCTCCATTCATTTCTTACCCAGGCAGAGTCAAAATGCTCCTTCTTTGTGCCGATAGCAATCATTATCTTTGCGCTGTTTAGAGCCGCAAAAATGTATGGTTCATATGCTATGCCCAGCTTATCTTCAAGTGTTATCCTCGAAAAGAATACTTTGTACCCCTCCTGAGTAAGTTGATTGTACATATCTGTCGCAATAACGGAGTCCATTGTTCTTCTGCCACTGCTATCGGTTTCTTTATAACAGATAAAAATGTCAAAAGGCTCTTCCTTCTGTGAAATAGCAAGGATTCCCTTCTGTATTTCATTTATAGTTTTAGCTTCTTCCTCGTATATTTCACGCTGAAGTCCATCGGCATAATGAAGAGCAGACTTATAATTTTCGTCATCAAAAATTGATGTATACTGGGCTCTGTTAACCGTCGGTATACGCTTATGAGAAGATGGATCTTCCACATATTCAATTCCATAACGGCATAACAGAAGAGACCAATACGCTTCCGCATCGGTATTATCCTCTTCCAAAATATGTTCATATATCCCGGCTGCTTTATCAAATTCATTATTCCGGCGGAAATGATTTGCGCGATCGTAGAGATTTGCTCGCTGATCATCATCAAGTCTAGGCAGTGTCTGTTTAGTTCCACACGAATCACATACACCGACTGTTGCTCCCGGCTCAAACTCTATATTGCCACCGCACATTTTGCATTTGAAAATTGCCATAAAGTACCTCGTGAATATTATTCTTAAATCTTTGTATATTAGAAAGCTGATTTATACATTTCCGTTAATAAATTTCTACCCATAAAGCGGGACGAACTACAAATGAATAGTCTGAAACTCCGTAACCATAATAATCAATGCTACCATCACGATTGACACCAGCTTCACCGTCGGAAAGCCTTCCTGGAGTTCGCAACCACCACCAGCAAATCCCCTCGTCAGAAGCCTTAGCTCCTCTTGATAAACAATATTCCGTAACATAACATTTTCTTTGTGTTTCTGTGTTTAAATACTTTTTTGCTTCACCTATACTTAACAAGAACACCTTATCTATTGTATTTTTTCCGGCATCAGTATTATAAACTGAATTATCTTCCGCAGTAATATTTGTTTCTTTAATCAATTTCTGTTCTAAAAAAGTAAATGAGCTATCAAAAAAACAATCATTAAGCCATTTTCGAATAGAAGAATTCTCCCACGTGATGGGAACATATTCTTCATTATACCGTTTGCGATCCAGTGCATATCTGCTTATAAGCAGCGCTTTTTTTTTATCTTTAGCAAGAACGATCCACTCTATTCTTTCACTTCCATTATTTATATCATTATCCTGTTCATATGAACCAAATTCTACATAATCACCTACTCTAGCTTCCTTTATTTTTGCTGATAGCGCGCCAAAAATTTCAGAAATCAACATTTCACTATCCTTAGTATCAAGTCCATTTAACAGCATATACGCTGTTTCATAGTCACCAGCGCCTATATTTTGCTTTGCCCTTTCATATATGCTTTCAGCTATTAAATCGTTCTTTCCCAACTCTGCTAGTAATCCGTACCCCTTTTTATAATCTCCGTTTTCAAGCAGTTTCATTGCATTATTGAATTTGATTTTCGGGATAAGCATAAAGATTACAAACAAAGCTATTGCACCACAAGCAACAACTGCTATAATCGAAATTATATTTATTCTTCTTCTCAACTTTCGTGATTTCTCAGCCTCTACACGCTCCTGCTCTGCCTTGCGCTCACGCTCTAATCTTTCTTCTTCCTCTTTTCTTTTAATATCCGCAATCTTTATTTGACACTCATTTATTTTTTCATCAACATCTTTCCAACCTGTAATAGTCTGGAATACTTCAATTGCCTTCACGTAATTCTCGGCATTTTCTCCATACATTTGATTTCTAGCTGAATTGTATATTCCATCCTTTCTCGCTTCTTCAGCTTTTTCAAGACACTGATTAGCCAAAACTTTTGCATCTTTATATTCCTGTATGGTGTTAAAATGAGTAGCGGTAGCTTTATAATCCGATTCACTTTTTGCAGATTTCATTGCAGAAGACGCCTCATCATAAAGCCTTGCTAACCTTTCATTCTCATTTCTATCCTTAATATACGCAATATATTCCGCAAGTTCTGATTTAAGAGTGTCATCACCAAATCTGACAACCTTTAGATAGTTGTTTTCCGTATCAAAAGGCTGCTCGCAATCCCGCAGCTCCTCTTTTTTGCGAACTTTGAGTTCTGCCATGAGTTTGCCGAGATATGCCTGAGCATTTTCAGGTTCCAGATTAAGAACCTGTTCACAAAAATCATCTGCCTTATCCCATTCACCGTCTTCCAAAAAGATAAATGCCCGGCGAAGCAAAGGTGTCGCATTTGTATTATTGATTATCTTTACTTCTGTTTCCTTTGTAACAACAGAATTATTATCCACCTGTGTTATCTTCTTTATTCCACGGATAAGATCCTGCATGAAACCAAGCTTTCCCATATCCTGTGCCTGAAGATGAGAAAACTCCTCGGGAAGATCATACGGATCCATATCGCGATAAGCCGGGATCAGAACCTTCTTTCCGCCGCTCTGGTTGACAAGTGCAAGGTATCTGCTCCACTCATTCTTAACCCATACGGCATTAAAGTACTCCTTGTTCGTTCCGAGTACTATCATTACCTTTGCACTGTTAAGAGCTGCAAAAATGTATGGTTCGTATGCTATTCCAAGCTTGTCCTCAAGTGTGATTCTCGAAAAGAATACTTTGTATCCTTCCTGGGTAAGTTGATGGTACATGTCATTGGCAAGAACGGAATCCATAGTTCTTCTGCCATTATTGTCCGTTTCCTTGTAGCAGATAAATATATCAAAAGGCTCTTCCTTTTGTGAGATTGCAAGAATACCTTTCTGAATCTCGTTTATTGCTGCCGCCTCTGACTCGTATATAGAACGCTGTGAAACATCCGCATACTGCAATGCGGATTTATAGTTGTCATCATCAAATATAGATGTGTACTGAGTTCTGTTGACTGTCGGAACACGCTTATGGGTTGAAGGATCCTCAACATATTCTATTCCAAAACGGCATAATAACAGAGACCAATACGCCTCCGCATCGGTATTATCTTCATTTAGTATTTGTTCATATATCCCAGCAGCTTTATCAAATTCATTGTTCCGACGGAAATGATTCGCGCGATCGTAAAGATTCGCACGCCGGTCATCATCCAATCGTGGCAATGTTTGCTTTGTCCCGCAAGAATCACATACTCCGACCGTTGCTCCCGGCTCAAACTCTATATTTCCCCCACACATTTTGCATTTAAAAACACTCATAGACTCCCTCTCTATATCGCATTAGATAGTAGTTTTTCAAATTCTTGTATGGCGTTATCCTCCTTTATTACGATGCGCTCAAGATTATATTCTTTTCCTTGTGGTATTCTTAATCGATTAAGTATACTCTCTTCACTCATTTCACCTTTATAATCAAGATAAATAACTCTATTTCCCTTTTGTAAATACTCCCTTATTATTCCATTGATATGATTATCATCGCAGTTTAACCTATAGCCAACTATAATCAATTGTGAGTCATCTTCGTCTAGCCATGATATAGCTTTTGAATACTCGCGTATTTGTTTAGAGTCCACCACTGGTTTAATGCCACTTTGAATAAAGATATACGGAAAATAAGGTTCTGCCTTTTTTATTTTATCAACGTCAACCACCTGCATATATTGTGGATATTCAAACCACTTAAAAGAGCCATGAATATACGCAATATCCTTCTCTTCTAAGCCAGAGATCACTTCGCATAGCGGAGTATAATTTGTTGTAATAACTGAAATCCCCTTGTCACTATTTTTACTAATACTCTTATAATAGCTTTCCACCTTCTCCATTTCTTTAGCTTTTTTCTTCATCAACTGATATGTTTTATCAGGATTCATAATGATCCAGCTAGGCTCTTTACCACCGCAAATACTTTCTGCTAATGTAAAATATGCTCTCCAATAACATCCTATAACAGACCAAAACTTGTATGGGCCCAATGCTTTAGGATTTATAATCGAATGAAACCTTTCATCTATTATTCCCATATAACTCGGATAATGTTCCAATATCGCTTCTATATCTTTTTCTTTGAGACTATCAACACGATTAATTAGCTCATCTTCAAAATCTTTCTTAAACTTAAAAGGCTCGTCTTCAGAGAGAATTTGTTTTTTTACTGATGCAATCAACAAATCTCTTTCGCTAAATTTTTGTCCGTTATAGTTCGGAAACCAGTCATTCTTTTTTGATTTGTAAAACTCTCTTATTGCTCGGTCATATTTGCCTGTATTTATCCCCACCACTTTTTTGGCAAAATTCATCCCATCGCTCAAACCAAATATACTATCAGCGCCTGCTCCAAATAATAGAACTGTTTTCATTAATTCCCCTCTAATGATTATTATCAACAATAATAGACTATTCTATTTAATAGATTTGCATTTAGTGTTTCTCTCTTGTATAAGAAAAACTACCTCTTCTATTTTTTCCCTAGCAAAATCTGTCTGATTGGTATCCACAATTTCTTTTAATTCAAATATTTTTGTTTTTATTTTTCCCTCTATATCAGAAAATCTCTCATCCGACACAGGATCGGAATACTTTAATGCTTCATAAACCTTCTTGCATTCTGCCTTGATTTCATCGTTTTTTGCTCGAGCCAGAATGTTTTCAGATTCGATGATCATATCTTTGATAAAGGATGTTTTGGCTTCGATTTTTCTGTCTATAGCGCTTACTGCTTCAGCCGCCCACAATGCTTTGACTACAGCTATGATATAAAATGCAAGAATAACAACACAGACTATTACCGCAATCCATGAAGGAACATTCGGTATAAGCATAAGCGCACATCCGGCAACCGTTAACATGATAAGTGCTGACCAGCTTATTCTCACGACCGGAATGTTATAAAACAGCTTCTTCAGATTATCTTCTTTGAATACGAAGAATGAGCAGATCAGATTTCCGCAGAATGCAGCAATAACGAATCCCCAGGATACCCAGAAACGAGAATCATAGTGAAACTCAAATCCGGGAATCAGCGGTTTTGCAAAGAATACTACGATATTAAAAACTGTAAGAAGCACAGCCCAGATAATTGCATACATAATATAATTCTTCTTCATCTTTAGGCCCTCCGTAATTAAATGATCTCCGATATCAGTTTTGCCTTCATCTGTGCAAACTCTTCATCTGTGATAAGACCGTTTTCTTTCATCACCGTAAGCTTTTCAACCTTTGTTCTGAAAGCCGCCATATCATCTGCCTGCTGCGCAGATTCAGGCTGTACCGGTACAGATTGAGCAGAAGTTTGCTCCGTTCCTTCCGGCTGATCAGCTGCCTTCATCGCATTTCCGACAGCATTTCCGACCACACCGCCGACAACTCCACCTACACCAGCCATCGTGCCAAATCCTACACCCATATTGGTGAATTGTCCCACAGCCTCGTTCTGTGCAACTTTTTCAGCTACATCAAATCCTCTCTCCTGGGCATAGGTATATCCTTCCTGTGCACGCTTTGTTGCCTGAGCCTGAGAATCTATAATCACTTTCTGTGCCTCGGTCTGCGCATAAATAAGATCTGTCTGTTGGCGAAGCCTGGCTTCCGCCACATCGGCATACTGGCGGAAATGAAGTTCCTTGAACTTTTCGTATTGTCTCTCACCATCAGGTTTAACAATATTCGTAACAAAGAATCTCTCGAGTGATATTCCGTAATCCGAAAAATCGGGGATCAGAAGTTTATGTATGTTTTCGGAAAAAGAGGTAAGGTTTTCGTCAATCTCAAAGATGTTAATAGAATTAGTCTTGATAATCTGTGCTATGTATGTTTTTACCCGTGTCATAAGAAAAGCACGGAAAAATGAAACCAGTTTTTGCTGTCCGAGATAGTTTTCTGTTCCGACAAGTTTTAGAAGGACTTTTCTGCTGTCTTCAACCCTGAGTGACATTTCGCCGGATGCTCCGATGGCAAGTGGAAAGCCATATTGTGGATCGATGTATTGGACTTTGCTGTCCGTCCCCCATTTGATTGACATCTGCTCGGTCTTGTTTATGAAATAGACTTCACAATGAAAAGGAGTCCTATCTCCGCTTGTCCTGTTTAGCACTTTTCCTATCTTTGGAATATTCTGTGTTTCAAGCGTATACCGGCCTGCTCCGAAAAGATCCAGGGCCTGACCGTTCATGAAGAATATTGCTTCCTGGGATTCATGAACAATTAACTGCGTCAAGCTGTTAAAATCTTCGCTCGGATGCTTCCATATAAAAGTACTGTTATCGCCCTCGTATTTTAAAACTTCACATATTTGAGCCATGCTTAATCCTCCTCTTCTGTGTAAAAAAAAAGCGCAGCCGAAGCTGCGCAAAAACCGCCGCTCCGTTGCTGCGACACAACCTTTGAATACCCACAACAGGTAAGCAAAGAAGAGCAAGCGTTTTTATCGAAATAAAAACAACTTACCCGTTGTGGTCGTATATAAGGTTGTGTCGCACATATATTTTATTACATGAGATGTTTTTTAACAATAAGAAAAAGACATTAGAAAAGGACTGCAACATAGCAGTCCCGGATAAGATCAAAAAATGATATGAACCGATGGATCCTTATTTTATGTATATTATTACACCCTCATGATCGATCGCATTTCACTTTTAATGCAATTTAGGAATTCTGCGTTTTCAACATGATAATTCAGTTCGGGATTTAAATAAGCATTCTTTTTTATCTGTTCCTGCAAATATGAAGTATTAATTACATAAGACGATAAAACCAGGCTCTCATCCAATCCCAGATTTCTGAACAACTCCGGAATATTCTCGGGTTTTAAATCTATTACCTCTTTTATCTGCTGCTTCTTCCTTTCATTATCGGTTCGAACCGCATCTTCATACAAAGATATAAGCACAGCTTTATAAGGAGCCTGAAATGCCGACATACAGCAAAATATTTTTGAAATAAACTCCATATCAGGCAATTTAGAAAAATAACTTTCAACCCCCGAGAGAAGCATACAGGCTGCGAAATATTCAGCTTTCCTTTCTTCGATCATATTATCATTTTCTATAATATGATCAAATGAAACCCTGTCAAACAATAGATGATATACTTCATGCCAGGATGTAAAATACTGATTTACACGCGGCAGTGCCGTATTTATAACAGGTATAAGTTTTTCTCCCTTAACAAAAATCGCACCACTCCAGTAATTGTCTTCTATCGGAACTTGAATGAGACCAAAGCCCTGCAAGATCTGCAACGCCAACTGAGGCATTGAAGATACTCTCATACCTGAAGTATTTGTTTGCAATTTATGTGCCTGAGCAGATACCTCATCTGCTATATCTCTGTTTTTTTCTATAACAAGATCAATATTTGAAGAATTAATAATCTCACTCATATTTCGTTTACCCGGCCTAATAATATATATCACATAACTCGACAATATCCATCAAAAGGGCATATTGCTTCTTTGCAATACTACTCATCTCATGATCTGTCGGCGCATTTTGGGAATAAACTGCCGAAACCGTCCTGTTCTTTTGCGGGGCAAACATCATTAGTTCGGATACCGACATGCCCAGTATTTTCAGTATTTTCTGCATATGACGATCAAAAGTAGTCTTATTATTTATTTCTCCTTTTAGAAGTCTGTCGAGTGTCGGACGGGAAATATCAGCTTTTTTTGCAAAAGAAATTTTCGTATAGCCTTTATCTCGTATACAGTCTTTTAATTTAACTGCCACCTGACTTCTCTTTTCAAACAATTTATCAAATTCCATCCGGCTCACTTCCTTTCCCTCGTTTGTAGCATCATTATATATTTAATCAACGATGGAAATCAATAAAATGTAAAATATTTTTTTACATTTCGTCATAAAATACTTTATAATCCGAAATTTTTCCACAAAAAAAAGGATGTACCGCATTGGTACATCCAAATTTTCAAATCTATTTCATAGAATCCAGCGTCAGTATCTCAAATCCGTCGGCCTTACCTTTGAGCTTTATGGTGGAGCCGAGGGAGGTGCAGGTTATCCTGTCTCCGAGGGCATCGGCGACGGCGCGGCTGATGTAGACCGTGCTTCCGGGGGCGTTGGCCTCGAGGCGCGCCGCGGTGTTAACGGTATCTCCGATGGCTGTGTAGTCCATGCGCTTGGGAGCACCGATGTTTCCGACAACGGCTTTACCCCAGTTTACACCGATTCCGAAGCTTACACTTCTTCCGTACTTAGCCTGCAGTTCTTCGCCGAGGGCCTTAGAGCCCTCAACCATATCCATGGCTGCGCGGCAGGCATAATAAACGGGATCGTCCTGTTTAAAGGGTGCGTTCCAAAAGGCCATTGTACAGTCTCCGACGAATTTGTCGAGCGTACCGTGATTCCTCATGATACAGTCCGTGGTAAGTGTCAGATATTTGTTAATGATCTCTACAACCGTCTCGGGATCAAGAGCCTCACTCATGGTCGTAAAACCTCTTACATCGACAAACAAAACCGCGATATCACAGACTTTTCCGCCGAGGGAAAGGCTTTCCGTGCCTTCTTTAAGGATCTCCTTTACGATCTCGGGTGCAACATATCTCTCGAAAGTTCTTGATACGCGCTGTTTTTCAATAGCGGACTTAACGTAATGGATCACGATGGAAACAACATAAAGCACGAGAACTCCTATGGGTATCCAAAGAGGGTGAAGCACATGTCCGGTTCCGCCGATGTTTACATTATAGGCGATATATCCCACTCCGGCCCCGATTATAATAAGGCCTGCCGCGATCGCGGAGGATACTCTGATACCGGTCTTCTGGAAAAGGAACATCGCAAGGAAGGTAACAATGAAAAGAATAAGAACCTGGGGCCACTTTCCAACCTCGGTTTTATAATTTCCGTCCAGATATGCCTGGGTAACATTTGCCTGGTATTCAACTCCGTACATCTGCTTTGATCTTTCGATCGGAGTAAAATACGCATCCTGGAGTCCTGCGGTATACGGTCCGATGAAAACGATCTTTCCGGCATAGGTATCCGCAGGCATCCTGCCGTTTATAAGATCCGTAAGTGAATATCCGTCATTATAACCATCGGGCAGTGCTGAATAGTCAACGAAGAAATGTCCCCTTTTGCTTGTCTTCGGCGGAGTGATCTCAATTCCGTTTTCTTCGGCGTAGATTCTGGCAGCCTCATATGCCATGGAATACACTTTTTTCCCATCGGGTTCAACATAAAGGATTGCATGGCGGAGTATGCCGTCATCATCATACATCGCATTGATGTGGCCTTCCACGGTCACATCCTTCAGCTTTTCAAAGGGTTCGTCAAAGCCCTTTATCGCATATCTGTCAAAATGAACCGATCCTTCTTCAAAAACTGCCATTGTGGAGAAGGTAGCAAACGCACCTGTAATGACATTTCCGAGCTTTTCAGCTGCCGCCACCAGCCTGTCGTCTGCTTCCTGCGAAGACTCACTGGCATAAACCGTATCGATAGCCACTACGGCAGGTTTGTTTTCCGGATCCTGTCCGAGAACTTCAAGAGCCGAAGCCATGACAGTTCTGTCCCATGTATTGTATGGTCCTATCTCGGCTATTGTCTTTTCGTCAATTCCGATTACAATTATCTCACCGTCAAGCGCTTTCGGCGACTGATACCACGAGTCGATCACCCAGTTGTCGAGGCGATCCGCAGCGCCGGCAATCCCTATAATAAGCGTGACAAGCACTGCCGCCAGAAGCGATGTAAGGACCTGCATCAGTTTTTTGTTTTTCAAAATTTTCATAGGTTAAATCCCTCTCTAAAAGAAACGCCATCTGCTGAGTAAAAATCCGGGTATCACGACAATTGCGAAAAATGCCCAGCTTATCAGGGTAAAGACCTTGATGAACTTTTTGCCCTGCCCGGGATATTCCCGCACATATATGCGGTAATTGATAATCGATGCCAGGGAACCGATAAGTGATACAAGGCCCGCCGTGTCCGCACCATAGATAAGTCCGGCAAAGTTTTCCGAGAAAGGATAAAGAACTATCGATGCCGGTACATTTGAGATCACCTGGCTGACCGCTATCGTAAGGAAGTACTCGTTTCCCGCAACTATGCTTCTTAAGAATTCCGCGATCTTTTCGTTTCCTGAAATGGAAGAGGAAAATACAAAGAAACATAAGAAGGTGATTAGGAGCACATAGTCAACCTTCAGGAAAATGCTCCTGTCAACAATGAGGATAGCGATAAGAACGATCGCTACGGCAATATACCAGTAGCTTGTCCTGGATACAATGACAAAGATTATCAGTGCAAAAAGGACAAGATATACTATTCGCCTGACTCTTCCGGACTTATGAAGCGGACGATGTTTTTCGGTCTGACTGATCTTTTCCTTTAAATTTTTACGGTAAAGAAAAATGACAAAAATCACAAGAAGTACCGCAGACATCAGGTTAAGCGGAAGCATATGAAGCATGAAATTCCAGACATTTGTGTCTGCCTGCCCGTACAAAAAAAGATTCTGAGGGCTTCCGAAGGGTGTTAAGAGAGAGCCTCTTATCGCTGCGATATTCTCCATTGTAATGACGGGAAGAATGTATTTTTCCTTGTCTCCGCCCCTGAAAAGAAGGATAGTAAGCGGTACAAAAATTATAAGCGAAACATCGTTTGTCACGAACATCGATGTAAAGAATACACCGAATATCAGAAAGAGCGAGAGCGCCGCCATGGTCTTTATCTTCGAAGCCAGACCTACAACGGGATTAAGTACATTCTCTTTTTTAAAGCCCTCCAAAACGCAGAGCATCATAAGAAGCATACCTAAGGTATGCCAGTCGATCTTCTTAACCAGCTCAAGTGTCGGCGGCGTTATAAAAAGTGAAACGATCGCCGCAATGACCGCAAGAGTCAGCATTAATTCTTTTTTCAAAAAACCCAGTACTTTTTTCAAGTTATTCTCCGATGATGTATGTACAATGCCAATGGTTATTATATGGACGTGATGATTCAGTCTTTTTCCACCGATAATGCTATATCGGGATAATTGGTTATGATCGCATCGATGCCGTCAGCAGTCAGCTTCTGCATATATTCCTTCTCATTAACGGTCCATGCGTGAACCTCCAGTCCAAGGTCATGCGCCTGCTTTATATAATCCTCATCATGAAGAAAATGATAGATCGCAGGGTGGAGCGCATCCATTCCAAGCTTTTTGGCATAATCAAAGGGTCCGACCATCACATCCCCAAAAAGAAATGCGCATTTTAGATCGGGTGAGAGCTTTTTTACCCTGCATACCGCCTCATGATTGAAGGATGATATCCATATACGGTCTGCCATTTCAAACTCATGTATTAAACTGACGGTCTTTTCCTCTATACCGGGATATGGAAAAATACCGTTTTTGATCTCAACATTTATCGTCATTCCCGTTTCTTTAAGGAGTTCAAAAACCTCCTTAAGAGTCGGAACCTGAAGGCGCTTTCCGTATCCGTCTACAGGCTTTGAGACATCAAGCTTTCGAAGCTCTTCAAAGCTTAAATCCTTAAGATATCCTATCCCGTCGCTGACTCTGTCCACCTTTTCGTCATGAAAGACGACAAGCTCTCCATCCTTCGTAAGCTGTACGTCAAGCTCTATTCCGTCAGCCCCCATTTCACGTGCTTTTTCAAATGAATCCAGAGTGTTTTCGGGAACATAACCCGAGGCTCCTCTATGCGCCCATACCTTAGTTGTGCTCATTTTCTCTACCAAATATACTACTGATTGCTTCTATTTCTTACTGCTCTCGCAATCCTATTATAAGTCTATATGTTATTATCCGTCAAAACAAAGGTTATTACTGAAAAAAACTCAAAACTATGTTATAGTTATCGGCGTAGGCTTTCAGAGAAAAGTTGGTGAAAAGAAAAGAGGTTTATATGGACAATCAGACAAATGGCGTGACACCGCTTAATGTACAGTATGCTAATTACAGCAAAAACGAAAATGAAACCGAAGCAGTAAACCGGAATAACACTTCTGATAACCCTTCTGCTAAGGCTGCAAAAGAAACTGCTTCCCCCGTGAGCCCCTCAAAGACAACCGAGGAGCTTCTTCAGGATATCTTAAAGTATCAGAAAAAAAGCGCCCGGCTTACCCGAGTCGCCGCTATAGCAGTAATATTCATTGTATTTGTGTTTGCTGTAGTGTTAGGTCTGACCATACCCAAAGTAGTCGGACTTGTTGATTACGCTAAAGACAGTCTCTATGAACTCGATAATCTGGTTTCCGGAGCCAATGATATCATGGACACCGTAGACGGAATGATGGGAAATGTCAGTGAACTTCTCGATGAGGCCGATACGCTCATAGGAAATTCCAACGACATGATCTCCAAAAATACCGATGCCGTAACCGAAACCATCCAGAAGCTGAACAATATGGATTTTGAAACCCTGAATGATGCAATCCAGGATCTCAGCGATGTCGTTCAGCCTCTGGCAGATTTTTTCAATGTGTTTAAGCGATAAAACTATTTTGTGTATTCATCATCGGGATTGGGCCAAAGTCTGTAGCAGGGATATCCTCCATATCTGTTATGGTCTGCGGCCCATATTTCCAGCTGTCCCGTCTTGGCATTTTTACAGATTCTCCAGACGTCTACATTGTTGAAGGTCTTGCTCGTTCCCGGAATTTTTCCGCTTCTCTTAACCTTGTACTGCGGCTTTATTCCTTCATTCGGTGATGTCCTGCTCAGTCCAAGCTCATCATTTATTGTCCCGTAAAATCCCCTTGTACCCTTTTCATCACCCAGCATGGCTACGGTGCCGTGAAAACAGTTCGGGATCCCCTTTGACTTGTACTGATCCTCATTTGCCGCCACAAGATAAACTTTATAGGATTCCGTGCTGCCGTTATAGGTCACGCTGACATTGGCACTCAGTCCTTCCCATTTCTCGAAAGCGTCGAAAGCATCACTGTTACATGCAAGGGCAACATAGCTTGCGGTCGCGATCCTCTCCGCTGTGACAAGATCCCTCGATCTCTTCGACTTGTTCACATGTTTCAGATACATCGGGGTTGCCACCCCGACAAGCACCGCTATGATCGCGATCACTACGATCAGCTCAAGTAAGGTAATGCCCTTATTATTTTTGATCGATATTTCTTTCATGGCATTCTCTCCTTTGAAAAATATTTATAAAAATGCGCTTTTAACAAATATCGTATTCATGTTCAATTATCGTTTATATTTCCCAAAAAATCAAGCCATATGGTATAATAGGACATACCGGCAGGAGCTCTGAGCAAAACGGTTTTTTGTGTTATAATTAGGATAATTTCAAAGAACAAGGAGGTTGCACCATGGCAGATGATTCAAATAAGAAAAAACGGGCAATTCCCGCGCCCACGCCGAGAAAAGGCTATACTCATCGTTCGGTCCGCAAGACCGAACCGGCTCATCCTTCAAATAATATGCCCGCCACATATCAGAAATACCACCTGGTTCCTTTCGATAATGTTGACGGATATGATATCCGCCCCGGATTCTACGATATCAATGGTGCGACCGCTATTCCCGGAGGCGTGAACTTCACCGTACATACAACCGGCGGAACAGCCGTTGAACTGCTCCTGTATCCGCGCGCCGAGTCCGAAGACAAGCCATTTGCCGTTATCCCGTTCCCTCCCCATTACAGGATAGGAAACGTGTTTTCCATGATCGTTTTCGGTCTTAATATATATGACTTCGAATATGCATATCATGTAGACGGTCCCTACGATCCCTCAAAAGGTCTTATATTTGATAAGACCAAACCTCTCCTCGATCCCTATGCCAAAGCGGTCGTTGGGCAGAGTGTATGGGGCGAAAAAGGACCTGTCGGAGACCTGTACCGCGCAAGAGTAGTAAAAGACGACTTTGACTGGAAAGATTTTGCGGATCCCTGTTTTCCTATGTCAGATCTTATCATATACGAAATGCATGTCCGAGGATTTACAAAGGATAAATCCTCCGGTGTTGAGTTCCCGGGCACCTTTGACGGCATCCGTGAAAAGATCCCTTATCTCAAGGATCTTGGCATTAACGCCGTGGAGCTCATGCCGGTATTTGAATTTGATGAGACTCTGGATAACAGAGAATATAACGGAAGAAAGCTCTGCAATTACTGGGGATATTCTACCACCAGCTTCTTTGCACCCAATACCAGCTATGCTGCTCATGTGGAATACAACCGCGAGGGCAATGAATTAAAACAGCTTGTCAGCGAGCTGAACAATAACGGAATCGAAGTTATTCTGGATGTTGTATTCAATCACACTTCCGAGGGCAATGAAAACGGTCCCGTGATCTCCTTAAAAGGCTTCGACAATCAGCTCTATTACATGCTGACGCCTGAAGGATTCTATTACAATTTCAGCGGCTGCGGAAATACCATGAACTGCAGTAATCCCGTTGTGCAGCAGCTGATCCTTGAATGCCTCCGCTACTGGGTTATCACGTACCGCGTCGACGGATTCAGATTCGATCTTGCCTCCATAATGGGGCGCGCTGATGACGGTTCGCCGATGGCTAATCCTCCTCTTCTGCAGGCTCTGGCTTACGATCCCATTTTGGGAGACGTAAAGCTTATTGCCGAAGCCTGGGATGCGGGCGGACTTTATCAGGTGGGAACCTTCGCCACATGGAACGACAGATGGGCAGAGTGGAACGGAAAATACCGCGACGACATCCGCAGGTTTTTAAAGGGTGATGAAGGCTCCATATTCGGTGCAGCTCAGCGTCTCATCGGCTCACCGGATATCTACAGAGATAACCCCTGGAACTCCTCCATCAACTTTATAACATGCCACGACGGATTCACTCTGTACGACCTTTTCGCGTACAACGAGAAGCACAATGAAGCCAATGGATGGAACAATACCGACGGATCCAATGACAACCACAGCTGGAACTGCGGTTTCGAAGGTGAAACCGACGATCCGAATGTAAACGCACTTAGAAAGCAGATGATGAAAAATGCCTTCGCCGTACTGATGCTGAGCCGCGGTACTCCCATGTTTCTTGCCGGGGATGAATTCGGAAATACGCAGTTTGGAAACAACAATCCCTACTGTCAGGATAACGAGATCTCCTGGCTTGACTGGAGCCGCCTAAAGAAAAACAAGGACATTTTCAATTTTGCCAAAAAAGCAATTGCTGTGAGAAAGGAACACCCTGTTCTTCGCGAACACCTGGGCCACTGTGGTTACGGCTTCCCCGAAACCTCGTTCCATGGAGTATGCCCCTGGCAGGACAGTTTCCAAAGCTACGACAGATACCTTGGCGTAATGTTTGCGGGCAAAACAAAAGACGGCACCGATGATGTCGTCTACGTAGCGGTCAACTCCTACTGGGAAGACCTGAATATAGAAATGCCCCACCTTCCGGAAGGACATCTGTGGCGCGTATGCCTCGACAGCAGCAACTCACCCATGAAGGATGATACTGCTATCGGCAATTCATTTGTTATAAAAGCAAGAAGCGTTGTCGCCCTGGTATGCTCACAGAGATGAAAACAGCTCCAGCTTTGCTATAAAATCCTCCAGAATGTATCTGCTGTCCACATCCGTATACATTCTGATCTCGCGGGCATTCTTAAGTTCCTGCGAAGAAGTATCTTCTGCGATAAGTGGAGCTTTGATATTTTTAAAATGTCCGCAGCCGGGATTGATTGCAATGGCTATAGCGGGTGAATCTCCCAAGGACCAGCTCTCACCCTGCGTCCATCCCGCACCTTCGGAATTATTATATGCAACCAGATTTTCGTATAAATGTTTTCCGATCTCTCCGCAGCCGGAGATCCGTCTTTTTATCTCAGCTATACCGATCAGTATCGTTACATAAACCTGCGAAGGTACAAGCCATAATTCAGCATCGCTTTGTATCACAAAATTAGCGGCGGCAATATCATTTCCTGCATTGAACTCTCTGAAAGGCGCTTGGCAAGGTGCTTCACCGTGGGTTCCGATCCAAATGACTGTAATCTTCTTCGCTATCTCGGGACAGGTCTTTATCGCCATCGCCACATTGGTAATAGCTCCCTGGCATAAAACAAATAAAGGATGTTCACACTCTTTCATTGCTTCATCGATAATAAATTTAACACCTTCCGAAATGCTCCCGTCCTTATTAAGCGCTCCGGTCTGTCCCTTAAACACGGGAATATCCGCTTTCATCAGTTTTGTTATCGTCTTTATCTCTTCGAAGCTCTCTTCCATTGAGCCTTCTTTTGCAAAATGTTCCGCAATGATACCTTTCACGATCAGCTTTGGAGAAAGTATCGCATGCACGATCGCAAACGGATCATCCGCTTCACAAGCTGCATCAGTATCCACAATGACTCTAACCTTTTTATATTCCGGAATATCAAATAGCTTTAAATTCCCACTAAGCATCATATTCTCACTTCCTCCAAACGAGTTCATTCTTCTGGTATTTCTAACTTAATCCCAATGCTTTCTCCGCCAGTGTCACAGTCTCATCCACGCTTCGGTTTTCATCGCGGTATATTACACCAAAACCTGAATTTTCAAGCTCGTCATATGCCTCCTGAGAACAAATAAGTTCAAGTCCCTGCCTGTAATTTTCCAATGCCTTTTCAGGATCCGGTTCTTCAAGTATCAATCTGTAAAGAAACTGCTTTTCCGGATCGGGGCGATCAAAAAATCTGTGAACCGAGATCATAGGATCTGAGAGCATCACCAGTACATGGTCATGGGGCGTAATCTCCCTCAATGTCTCAATACTGATATTTGTGTCCACAAAAACCTTTTTATCCCCGCTGCATATTTGTGGAAGCATTCTGAGTTCCAGGATCTCACATTCCTTTTTTACTCCGTCTATCCAATCCTTGTATTCCTGCGGCGATCTACGGATGAAATCATGCCAGTCAACAAGATCTCTCGTGTATGTGAGACAAGGGAACTCTTTTGAATCCAGCTCCCCCGGATAGCTGTCATGATAATTTTCTTCGCAGGCTATCCCGTCATATTTTTTTGCCAGCTCTTTTACCATGGTAGACTTCCCTGCATATGAAGTACCAATTATAAAATACGCATTTTCAAAGAATATCTTTTTATCCATATACTTTCCACAAATTCAAAAATGACTATACTGTATTCCTATTATCCTATCACTTACGTAATTCGTAATCGATCAATGTCATTTTGTCATTAATCACATGTTCTTCGCCCACGCGGACAAAACCGCATTTTTCATACAGATGGCAGTTTCCCGGTTCCTGAAGGATCGTGTCAAGCTTCCATATCTTAACATCAGGATATAGCTGAAAAGCCTTTTGTATTGCAATATATCCGCAGCCCTGGTTTTGATATTTGGGAAGTATAAAGATCGGACTGATGTAGAGACACTCCATCTCGGAATCGGAAGCCTTATAACCAATGTTTATTGCCCCGACTCTTTCACCATCTTTTACAATAAAGTAATACTTCCTTTTTTCTGCATTTGCTCTTGCTCTTACTCTTTCAATAGATTCTTTTGCCGGCGACATGTCATCATGATATTTCTCGTACAAAGGCATGAAGCTTTCGATCTGCATAGCATAAAGCTGCTCTATTTCATCATCTTGTACTTCTTCAAGCTTAAGGTTCATTATATTCATCTTATATCCAAATTGGGTGCAAGTTCATACTTATTGGCATCATATATTTCAGCAATTTTTTCGGTTTTAACCTCAAACATTACATAGTATTTGTCGCCTATGTTCGTACGCTCGTAATCCGATTCAATAACACTGTAATTGTCTTCTCCAAAAAACAGATAGTAGGTAGTGATTTCTTCATTATCATCACCGTATCTGCTCCTGAACTCCTTATCGGTAACAGCCATTTCCTTGAAAAAATAATTCAATTTGCCCTTTTTCACTCTTGCAACAATAAAAATGGCACAAAATCCGGATAATATCAAAAAGAGCACAAGCTTTACAGAGATGACCGGAGCAATGATCAAAGCCACTATAGCAGCTGCTCCCGTAATACCCACAGCAATGCCGAATCTGACATTGTATGATGTGCTAAAACTGTTGATCGTTTTTTCGTTTATAAGTGTCTTTTTTGCTTCGTCCATCTTTTTCTCTCTTTCGTAATCTGTTTGTAACGCATCGTTTTATGTAGTTTCTTATTTACCGATCAGTTTATTTACTTCCGATAATATCGGTGGATTGAGGGGAAGAGGAAAACGGGTAATAGCCGTGGCTGAGCAAGCACTTGCAAAGCGAACCAGCTCCTCGTCCTTCATTCCATGCAATATTCCGTACACACAACCGGCCTTGTATGTATCCCCTGCGCCGAGTGTACTCTTAACCTCCACTTTAAAGGGGTTCATCCTGTGGATTTCTTCTCCCTTTCTCGCGTAGAGCATATCACCGCCGCCCTGCGTGATGATCGTAAGCCCGTCCGTTGTTTCCTGCATCAACTTCAGGATTTCTTCTGCCGGCATCCCGGCATAATGCTCTGAGGTACACTCTTTTGATACCACATTTACAGCTGCTCCTTTATGGAGCTCTGAATCATGCCTGCTATCAATGGTTACATATGGTATGCCGAGTTTATGGCAGATTTCTGCGGCCTTAAGCGAATCCTCCCCGAAAAAAGGATCTATGGCTGCTGCTTTACAGCCCTCAATATCCTTTATATCCGGTGAGCTCCACCATCTCTTTCCGGAGGAAAACAAGGTCTGAAACCTACCCATTGGTGATCGTACAAGTCCGGCTATAACCACATAATCCATAACACCCGGATCATCTTCTGTAAAATTAAGCAGAGAAAGATCGACCTTTTTATCCGCGTAAAAAGACTTCAGCATAGGCGCAACCTCTGTGCCGATCCAGGTTCCGTCCATTTTTACGGACACGCCCAGTGAATCAAGTACTGTAGCAGCTGTTCCCGTCTCTCCTCCGGGCAGAAAATATTTTGCCTCTATCTCCGAATACTCGTCGGGTTTTAAAAAGCCATCCTTAAGAAGAAAAGAATGTGTACCCAATACCTGGCCGAATAAATATACTTCCGCATTTGTGACCATTATCTATACCTCCCTGATCATTCGTTCCCAAAAGAATAAAAGTTTCTTTATCTGCTAAGATCCCTTACTATTTCTCCTGCTATAAGCAGTCCTGCCACCGCAGGTACAAAAGCAGTACTTCCCGGAGTCGATCTCCGTGCTGTATGTTTTTGTTCTTCTTCCGGAAGACTATCGCTTTCTTTTTCACTGTTTACTGACAAGTCTTTAATCGGACGTATAGGCTCTTCATCGGAATAAACAACCTTCAGGTTTTTAACATTCCTTTTCTTTAATTCCCTACGCATGACCTTGGCAAGAGGGCAAACCGAAGTATCGTAAATATCCGCTATCTTTAACCGCCCGGGATCCAGTTTATTACCCGCTCCCATGGCGCTGATGATCGGAATTCCCTCTTTCTGCGCTCTCATGATCAGTTCGATTTTTGCTGTCACTGTGTCAACCGCATCTACTACATAATCATATTCTGAAAAAGGAAAATCATCTGCGTTTTCCGGCAAAAAGAAACATTTGTGAATCTCCACCTTGACATCGGGATTGATATCCAGCATCCGGTCTCGCATTACCTCAACCTTATCCATTCCGATCGTCTTTCTGGTAGCGATGATCTGACGGTTCAGGTTAGTTAGGCAGACCTTATCATCATCTATAAGATCAAATGCGCCAATCCCACTGCGGACTAGAGCTTCACATACATATCCTCCGACTCCGCCTATGCCAAAAACGGCCACTCTCTTTCTATGCAATTTCTCCATCGCTTCAGGGCCCAGCAAAAGCTGAGTTCTTGAAAACTGATCCAACATTTTTTTCATCCCATCTATATTAACTATCTTTTTTCTTAAGCCATGCGATCGAGACATAATGCTTGATCATGAATGACTCCGGATATGTCTCGAGCATCTTCTCATGCTCATCGTTCCATAATGCAAGCTCTTCCGGTGACATGGAAGCACTGGTTCCCCGGCAGGCGCGCATTCTGCCGTGCCAGGATTCTCTGGTAAACGGAACATCAACACGAAATTCCTCCTGTTTTTCCAAATTGAAATATTCCATATATTCTTTCGGAACCAGCACAGGATGAACCGTATCGCCGCAGCCTGTCCACTTCGGATTGTACTTTAAGATCAGTTTTTCGCTTTTCCCGGCTATCTCGTCTTCAAAAGGCAGCCAGCCCATATACAGGATCAGAAAGCTTCCATCAGCCTTAAGTATTCTTGCAAATTTAGGAGCCGTAACCGGATGATCCAGATACCAGATACACTGACAGGCAGTAATAACATCAAGGGAAGCATCCGGTATGTCAAGATCCTTTGCATCGCATGCATAAAAATCTATATCCATTCCGGCTTCCAAAGCCAGCTTCCGCGCCTCTTCTATCTGATTCTCCGATATGTCGGTACCGGTCCAGGCGGCTCCATATTTATACATGTTGATCGGAAGAACTCCGGTTCCGGTTCCTACATCGAGCACCTTCTGACCATCTTTACACAGGCCAAGTCCCAGGATGTACCGGTAAAATTCCTTAGGATAAATATCTCTGAAACGAGCATAGTCTTTGGATGTCTTACCCCAGTTAAACTCTTTTCCGCTGTCAATACTCTTAATACTGATATTGTTATTTTTCATAATTAGTCTCTTTCAAATTTTTATCAGATTTTCGGTTGCTCAAGAGGCACACTGTCTCCACATGCGTCGACACTATCAAGTGAACACAAAGTATCCACCTCGCGTGTTATATCGGAACACAATTTCCCATACTTCTTTTTCGAATGATCTACACCGTTCTTAAATCCTGTCTTATATATAAATGTTATTTTGTATGGATCTTTGTTGCCTTCTTCATCATAACCGCCAATAATAATTTTTTCAACGATGTTTTCAAATACACCGCGGTCAAACTCCTCCAGCACACGGTTTTCAGAGAGTAATTCCTTAAACTCTGAAATCCGTTTCTCGAGATCCGTTTCTGTTTCAACCTGTCCTGTTAGCATATCTATTTTGGCGCGAAGATCCGTAAGCCAAAACAAAAATCTTTTTCCACTAAGTCGTTTATGGTAGAATAAAAGTGAACTATGATTATAAGCGTCAAAATTGGATTTGTTGAATATGAGAGGGAACTATTGATCTTATGGTTTATTTCGAAAATGAAAAACTGATCATCCGAAATATGGAGCGTACTGATGCTCAGATTTTTACAGATGAATTTAGGGCTCAGGGGTGGCATCCTGAGATTGACGGATATCTGGAGAGATTGAAGGATCAATCGGAAGGAAAAAGTGTGGCCTTGACTGCGGTTTACGAGGGGAGTCCGGCAGGATACGTATATGTGTATCTTTGCGCGAAGGAAGGCCCGTTCAAAGATAAGAAATGGCCGATAATAGTTGATTTTAATGTGCTTAAGAAATATCAGCGAATAGGTATTGGAAATAAATTAATGGATGTGGCGGAATATGTCGCAAGTAACTATTCTGATATGGTTTGTCTCGGAGTTGGATTATGTGACAGTTATGGAGCCGCTCAGCGGATGTATGTGAAGAGAGGCTATATTCCTGATGGCTCCGGCGTTTGGTATCAAGGAAAACAGTGTGTTCAATACGAAACGGTTTGTACCATAGATGATGATCTGATCCTATTTATGTTAAAGAAATTACGAGGCTGATTAATATGGCGAGAATCTTTTTTATTTCCGGTGCATGTGGCTGTGGAAAAACATTCTGAAGTTTAACTGGGATACGAAACAGTCCTGAAGTGGAATTCTGACGGAATTGTTATGGAGAAACAACATGAAGA
>JAEEGL011783835.1_pt1 | contig 24076 bp, 17 predicted proteins | sample 9134231 | NCBI WGS metagenome assembly JAEEGL01 (sample SAMN16246548, study PRJNA631951) | gut metagenome | biome: gut microbiome; feature: rumen; material: fiber-attached | host: Bos | place: Iran: Karaj | collected 2018-10
CTACGGCGATACACTGACCTTCACCACTGAGAACAGCTTCGTGGTGACTGTGGATGGCCCCACCCCCGTACAGTTCTGCCCCGGCGGCAGCCAGTCGGCCACCTACACGGCCAGCGTCACTCCGGCGATGACCTCCCCCACCTACCAGTGGCACCTGGACGGAGTGGCAGTGATGGGCGAGACCAACAGCACCTACACTACTACATTCTCCACGACAGGCACCTACACGGTGAAGTGCGAGGTCACCGCTTCGGGCATCACGGTTACCGGCTCGAAAAGCGTAACTGTATCCACCTATACGGTTCCCGCACTGGCCATAGATGCCCCCGACGATCCCATCTGTGTGGGTAACGAGGGCAACCTGACTGCCACGACGGGCTTTGACAACTATGTTTGGAGCACCAACGTGTACTCCAGCAGCGCGAACACGGCTACCTATAAAAACGCCGGTAGCTACAGCGTGACGGCCACCACTACTGAAGGCTGTTCCGCTACAGCCAGCAAGACCGTGACCGTGAGCGACCCGCAAGTGGCCTCTGCCACTGGCATCACCGGCACGACCACCATCTGCAGCGGCAGCACGACCACACTGACCGCCAACGCGACGGCCTCAACGGGTGCCACGTTGCAATATCAGTGGAAGAAGAATGGCACTGCCATCAGTGGCGCCACCAGCGCAAGCTACACCACCGAGGCATTGACGGCCACCACCTCCTATAGTTGCGACGTGACCGCTGTTCAAGATGGCTGCACCTCCGCTCCCACTACGCTGACCGCAACGGTGACCGTTAACACCCCCACCTTGACGGATGTTACCATCACGCCCTCGCCGATTGACATTTGTTCGGGTGCGACTGCAACCATGACGGCAAGCGCTACGGGTAATGGAACTCTCTCCTATCAGTGGAGGATAGACGATGCCACTATCATCGGTGCTAACAACACAAGCTATACCACTCCCGCGTTGACCAGTACAAGAAACTATACCTGTGTGGTGACCAACGACTATAACGGATGTATCATTTCGCGGACTTCAAATCAAGCTAGGGTCAATGTTTACAATGCTTCTGTGGGAACCCTTTCTTTGGCTGGCACCACCGTTTGCTATGACGAACCTGCCACCTTGACAGTTTCCGCATCAGGTAATAATGGCACTCTCACTTACCAGTGGGCTACTGGCGGCAGTAACATCAGTGGAGCGACAAACAGCAGTTATACCACTCCCAATCTAACGACTGCGACCGACTACACTGCATATGTAACCGCTACCATTAGCACGCCCGTCACCTGTACTGTTACGGGAAGTGTGACAGCGACTGTGAATGTGGCTGGCCCCTACACAAGGAGAGATACGATTGAGATCTGTGATTGCCAATTACCCTATACTTACACCATCACTAAGGGATCCGATGTATGGACGGAGACGTGGACGGCAAGTGATTATTTGACCAACCCCACCCGTTCTCATAATTTCCATACTTCAGCAGGATGTGACAGTACCGTGTATCTGACATTAAAGACATGGGATGCCGCCCATGAGACGGCTACTGCCTGTACCAATATCAGCAGATTCAACTCGAATGAGGTGCATACAGGGACCAACCTGACTGCTGTTAGAGACTATGATGGAAACACCTATAAAGTCGTGCAGATTGGCAACCAATGCTGGTTGAAAGAGAACCTCCGTTCCACCCATTTCGCAGATGGACGTGCCTTGGAGGCGGTATTTGACAATAGTCAAGCCAATCGTTCCGATATTTATTACGCACTTTCAAACTCTTCAGCCACTATCTACAGCACAGGGCCTTGTGATGGAGGATTGACGTTTGACCAGCACACAACAAAATACGGACTACTCTACAACTGGTACACCGCAATGGGAACCAGCACTCCTGGCTACAATATGCACAACGTTCAAGGTATTTGTCCGGATGGATGGCATCTGCCCGATACTACCGAATGGCATACGTTAGAAGCTGCTATTGGCATCACCGAAATCCACCCGCAAACCGATGGCTTTATTGGAAACACTGCTGTGCAACTCTCCACCGGTTGCGAATGGAAAGAAACCAATATTCCCAATGCCATCGGTAATTACCACACATTAAACCGCAATGCATCGGGGTTCAGCGCACGTCCTGCTGGTTGTTTTTTGGATGTTGAGCATACTATTGATGGTCATCATTATCCGGCAAATACCTTTGCATACACAGGTATTTGGTGCTTCTTCTGGAGCTCTACAAGATATTATGTTGAGGGCTCTGCACCGCAATATACCGGAAAAGCGGCATACAATTACGACCTGCATTATGACCAAGCGGGTATTTCACGAGATGTCAATAAGGAAGACTATAAGATTGGTCGTTCCGTGCGTTGTGTCCGTGATGCCGCTTCTCTGAAAGTTAGAATCGATGACGCTGCAAGCCCCTCTGCTACTACAGCACGAATTGATGCCAATGTTTGGGATCTAGGTGAAACTGCTTGCACCGAACGTGGTGTTTGTTGGAGTACTTCTCCGAACCCAACCATAGCGGACAATCGTCAGGCCAGTGGTAGCGGTTTGGGTACCTACACCGTCAACATCACCGGACTGACAGCAGGTGAGTTCTACTATGTGCGCGCATACGCTCGGGATGGTGAAGGTTATGTATATAGCAATGAAATTACTCTGCCGATTGCTCCCCCCACAGTGATTACGGCAAACGTAACGAACCAGACGAACACCACTGCCAAGCTGCACGGAAACATTGCCAATGTGGGTGCACCCTCTTGTGAAGCAGGTATCTGTTTGGGTACCAGTGCCAATCCGACCATTGCTGACGCCTACCAGCACGTCACTGTTAGTGCAAATGGTGACTACAGCTTTGTATTTTCCGGACTTACCCAGGGCCAGACCTATCACTACCGTGCATACGCCTCCAATGTTCATGGAGAAAGCTATGGTGAGGACGTCACTTTTGTGGCAAATCCCTGTAACAATTTGTCCACCATATCTGACGTGGAATCCAACACGTATGAAGTAGTAGCGATTGGATCACAGTGCTGGACGCAACGCAGCATGCATACTACTCATTATGCTGATGGTACAGCTATTACATTAGGAAGCCCCTATTATAGTGGAACAACTTACAATCTTAGCAACTATCTTAAATCAACCACTACAGCATACTATTACACCCCCTACACCAATAATGATGTCGTACCACCTGGCGGTGATCAACCAACAAGAGTGGCGGCTTGGGGGTACCTCTACAACTGGGCAGCCGCTACAAGGAATGGAACAGACCCACAAGGTATCTGCCCTGATGGTTGGCATATCCCGACAGGGAGTGAATGGGATGTGTTAGATACCTATGCCAAAACGAATCATGGCTGTCCCAATAATGGGTCTAGCGCCGGAGCCGCGAAATCTTTATGTGCTACAACTTCTTGGGAACGGACTTCTCCTTATCCAGTTTCCAATGTTGATTGCTCACCTGGCAAAAACCAGAGTGGTAACAATGCAGCACATTTCACCGCATACCCAGCAGGCATTTATAATCCAGATAAAGGTTATGTTTTGGATTCGTATGATTTGGAAGGAAGATTTGTGAACTTCTGGTCATATGATGTCTATTATTATACGGCAATGGGGTATAAGACTCCAAATTTGGATAAAAGCACCAATGCATATAAAGAATTCGGTTTCTCCGTACGTTGCGTGAAAGACTAATCACTGAATACGAATAATGCAACAAACTCCCGGTATCGGTAAGATGCCGGGAGTTTGTTTTTTACATTATCTCAAAAAAGTAGCGTGCCTTTGGCACGCCGGAGTGCCCGTACTGCTCCTGCCCCGTACTTCGTGCGGGGGTTACGAAGATGGCGTGACTCCGGCACGCCGGTCGCGGTGTGTGTCGCTCTCGTCCCGCACTGCGTACGGGGTTACGCGGATGGCGTGCTTACACGCTTGTACTCAGCGAAAGGAGGACGCAAGACTTTCATCTCGGTCTCTTCGTGCCGGAGGCACGAAATTCCCGTAACCCTGCACAAGCGCAGCACAGTGCAGGGGACAAAGCACCAACCTGGTACCAGCGTGCCGGAGGCACGCCACTAAGTAACCTCACACTGCGTACGGGGTTGCGAGGGATGGAGTGTCTCTGGCACGCAGGCACGCTGAGTGCGTGACTGCCACCTCGGTCTCTTCGTGCCGGAGGCACGAAACTCCCGTAACCCTGCACAAGCGCAGCGCAGTGCAGGGGACAAAGCACCAATCTGAAACCAGCGTGCCGGAGGCACGCCACAAAACAATAACTATACCCAAACCTCGTTATCTATCACATGAGTTACACTACATCCTACTACCACATTGTCTTCCGCACCTATCGCAGCGAGCAGACCATCGCCATTGAGCACGAGCGGGAACTATATGCCTACATTCATGGCATAGTAAAGAACCTTGAAGGTCAGACCTACCGTATCGGCGGTATGCCAGACCATATTCACATGCTTGTTTCTTTACCACCCACCTTATCACTTGCCGCATTTGTCCAGCGTGTGAAAACCGACAGCAGCAAATGGCTGAAAATGAATCCGAACTTTCCTGTTTTCCGAGGCTGGGCGACCGGTTATGCGGCCTTCAGCTACGGTCTCAAAGACAGGGATATGATCATTGGATACATTATGCGGCAGAAAGAGCATCACAAACGGAAATCCTTTGAAGAAGAGTACCATGCTTTTTTGGAGGAGAATGGGATTTCTATTGAGGAGCGGTACTTTTTGAGGGATGATTAGTAGCGTGCCTTTGGCACGCAGATATGTGGTATGCCGCTCTCGCCCCATACTACGTACGGGGTTACGAGGGTAGCGTGCCTCCGGCACGCATGTGCGCTGTGTGTCGCTCTCGCCCCGCACTGCGTGCGGGGTTACGGGGGATAGCGTGCCTTTGGCACGCAGGCACTCTGAGTGCGTGACTGCCACCTCGGTCTCTTCGTGCCGGAGGCACGCTACTAAGTGACCTCACACTACGTGCGGGGTTACGAGGGATGGAGTGTCTCTGGCACGCAGGCACGCTGAGTGCGTGACTGCCACCTCGGTCTCTTCGTGCCGGAGGCACGAAACTCCCGTAACCCTGCACAAGCGCAGCGCAGTGCAGGGGCGAGGCACCAACCTAAAACCAGCGTGCCGGAGGCACGCTACTAAGTGTCCTCACACTGCGTACGGAGATACGAGGGATGGAGTGTCTCTGGCACGCAGGCACGCTGAGTGCGTGACTGCCATCTCTGACCTCCTCGTGCCGGAGGTACGCCACTAAGTGACTCTGACAAGTAGCGGGCATGACTGACCGTATGAAAAACTTTTGAAATTCAGCCATATCAAGCCCTGACTTCTTTTCTACTTTCGCGACTTTTCCACCAAGTTTCGTTATTAATTTCGGCAAATGCTTAAATGCAGTGTTCTATGCGGCATGCTGTACTGTGACTGTTGCCATTTTTCTCTCCTTTCATTGATTTTTTTACGACTGCAAAAACACAACATTTTTTCTAACTTTTCAAAAAAAGTCGTATTTTTGCATCGCATTTCTCCCCGAGGGACGGATGGCATCTCTCCCAAGGCAAGAGTGCGGTAACTTATTATAAAACAGTCTAATCCAAAGGTTATTCTAATGGAAAAGAGAATCGGGAGCATCAGCATCCTCCTATCCAATCGCGACATCGTTCCGCAAATCAACGCGCTCCTCACGGAGTACGCGCCGCTCATTTTGGCCCGTCAGGGACTGCCCTTGCGCGACCGCGGTATCCAGTTCATCTCCCTCATCATCGAAGGCAGCACCGACGACATCAGCGCCCTCACCGGCAAGTTGGGCCGTCTGCCCAACGTGGAGGCCAAGTCGATGGTTGCCCGCGCCACCGTCGTCCAGTCGTAGCCGTGTCCGGGCTTCCCTTTTGCATACAATATCATTATTATAAACAACCAAAAACCATCCACCATGCAATTTCATCCTGAAAAATGCCGCATTCCTGATGAGGTCGGCAAGCCGTTCATCGACTCCCAGGAGATCTGGGACTACATCAACAACACGAAGAGCACGCCGGAGCGTGTGCGCGCCCTCATCCAAAAGTCGCTGAACAAGGAGCGACTGACGATGGAAGAGACGGCCGTGTTGGTCAACACCACCGACCCCGCGTTAGTGGAAGAGATCAAGGAAGGCGCCCGTGAGTTGAAACGCCGCATCTACGGCAACCGCATCGTGCTGTTCGCCCCGCTGTACGTAGGCAACTACTGCATCAACAACTGCAAATACTGCGGCTTCCGCTCCTCCAACCACGACCAGGTGCGCACCACGCTTACCGATGAGGAGTTCGTGCACAACATCGAGGCCCTGCAGGAAGACGGCCAGAAGCGCCTCATCCTCGTCTATGGCGAGTCGCCGAAGTACTCGCCGGAGTTCATCGCCCACACCACCCGACTGGCCTACTCGGTGCACAAGGGCAACGGCTCCATCCGCCGCGTCAACATCAACGCCGCCCCGCTCGACGTGGAGGGCTTCCGCATCGTGAAGGAGGCCGGCATTGGCACCTACCAGATCTTCCAAGAGACCTACTGCCCAGAGGTCTATAACGACTACCACCCGAAGAACACCATGAAGGGCAATTACGAGTGGCGCCTCACCGCCATGGACCGCGCCCAGCAGGCCGGCATTGACGACAACGGCCTCGGCATCCTCTTCGGACTGTACGACTGGCGCTACGAGGTGCTGGCCATGATCCGCCACACCAACCATTTGGAGGCCTGTTTCAACGTGGGTCCGCACACCATCTCCTTCCCCCGCATCAAGGACGCCTCCGGCCTCGACATCGACACCAAGTACTTCGTCGATGACGAGACCTTCGAGAAGATCATCGCCATCTTCCGTTTGGCCGTACCCTACACCGGCATGATCCTGACCGCCCGCGAGACCGCCGAGTTCCGCGCCAAGGCCATCCAATACGGCATTTCGCAGATCGACGGCGGCACCAACCTGCAGATCGGCGACTACAAGTACCACCACGAAGAGGAGGAGAAGAACAGCGACAAGGTGGCGAACCAGAACCTCGACCGCGAACAGTTCAAGATCGGCGACGACCGTACCTTGGGCGAGATCATCGAGGAGTTGCTGGACCAGAACTTCATCCCGAGTTTCTGCACGGCCTGCTATCGTCTGGGCCGCACGGGCGAGCACTTCATGGAGTTCAGCGTGCCGGGCTTCATCAAGCGCTACTGCACGCCCAACGCCATCCTCACGCTGAGCGAGTACTTAGTGGATTACGCCACGCCCGAGGTGGCCGCCAAGGGCTGGAAGGTCATCGAGAACAACCTCTGCAACGTGGACGAGCAGTTCCGCGACGAGTTGCTGAAGCGCATCGAGCGCATCAAGCAGGGCGAACGGGATCTCTATTTCTAAAGGATTGACGTTTACCGTTCAATGATAGAAAGGGCGGCGCTGTCGAATCGGCGCCGCCCTTGTTGTTGTCATTGGAAAAACGCCATCGTCACTTCCCCATCACCAACGCATCAGCGACGACCTCGGCGACGGACTTGATCTCGACGCCCAACTTGTAGGTGTGGTTGATCTGCGAAAGTTGGTCAACGCAGTTGTGGCAGGGGGTGATGACGACGTCGGCGCCGGTCTTGGCGATCTGGTCGGCCTTGATCTTCCCCACCTTGAGGCGGCGTTCGTTGTATTCGCTCATGGCGAGCATGCCGCCGCCGCCGCCGCAACAGAAGTTGTCGTTACCGTAGGGGTCCATCTCGATAAGTTCGGGCACGGCGCTCTTGACGACGAAGCGCAGGGTGTTGAACAGTCCGCCGTTGCGGGTGATGTTGCAGGGGTCGTGGATGGTGTATTTCTTGGTATTCAGCGATTTGTCGAGTTTGATACGTCCCGTCTTAAGGTACATCTCGAGCAGTTCGACGAGGGTGGTCATCTCGAAGTCGGGGGTCTGTTTCATATAGTTGGGTGATTCCCAGCGGAGGGCGCGGGAGCCGTGGCCGCACTCGCCGAGCACGAGTTTTTTGGCGCCGAGGCGGGCCACCTCGTCATACATGTGCTTGGCGATGAGGGTGGCTTCGGCGTCGTTGCCGGAGAAGTAGCCGTAGTTGGTGACGTCGTACATCTGGGTGGAGAGGGTCCAACTGGCGCCGGCGGCGTAGAAGATCTTGGCGGCGGCGGAGATGGAGAGCGGGAAGAACTTGGGCTCGCGCGGGTTGAGGGTGTAGAGGATCTCCTTGCCTTCGGCGTTGAGCGGGATGGTGGCCTCCTCAAAGCCCTCTTCCCCCTGCATCTCCTCCTCCATCCACTGGATGGTGTCGATGAACTCATCCTCCGGGATGCCCATGTTGTTGCCCGTGTTGACGGCGGCATCGACGGTGGCTTGCAGGGTCTTGGGCACAAGCCCCATGGTGGCTAGCATGCGGCGGCCGGTGCGCACCACGAAGGGGATGTCAACGCCGATGGAGCAGTGGGCGACGCAACGGCCGCACATAGTGCAGGCGCCGTAGAGAGAATCGACCATCTCCTCCACCATCGCGTCGTCGAGGTCGCGGGCGTGGACCAATTTCGGCGCCACCTTGCCGATGGTGGTGCAGTAACGGCGGTAGAGCGACGAGACCAGATCGACCTTCTTGCCGGGGATGAACCGCGGGTCCTCGAAGGTCTTGTAGAAGAGGCAACTGGTGCCGCACAGCCCGCAGTGCACGCAGGCGTTGAGGTGGGTGATGAGCTTGCTGTCGGCCGGGTGCCGCAGGATGTCGAGCGCTTTTTCAGTCAATTCGGTGTTCATAATGCTTGTTTTCTATGCTGTATTTGTTGTAGTGGTGCAACGGACAAAATTACAACTTTTGTCGGAATCTCAACTTTATTTTTGAAAAAATGTATGGATTCTCACTTTTTCACCTTGAGCAGCCGCTGCATAGCTTCCTCGACAGTACTGCGCGGACAGGCGAGGTTGACGCGCATGCACTGTTCACCGGCGTCACCGAAAGTCTGGCCGTCGTTGAGGCCGAGGTGGGCGTCGCGGACGAGCCGCTCGGTGAGCTCCTGGTGCGAAAGTCCGAGCCCTTGGAAGTTGACCCAGAGCAGGTAGGTGGCCTCGTGGCGGTAGGTGCGCAGTTCGGGCAGCTGCTCGGCGATGAACCGCTTGCAGTAGGCGACGTTGTCGGTGAGGTAGTCGCGGAGTTGGTCGAGCCAGTCGGCGCCGTGGATGTAAGCGGCCTGGGCGGCGACGCTGCCGAAGAGGTTGCCATAGATGTGCACGGTGTCGTTGAGGAAGTTCTTGTAGCGGGCGCGCAGTTCGGGGTTGGGGATGATGATCTCGGAGGTGAACATGCCGGCGAGGTTGAAGGTCTTGCTGGGGGCCATGCAGGTGATGGTGTTCTGGGCGATCTCGTCCGACAGGGTGGCGACGGGTGTGTGGCGCTGGCCGCGCATCATCAGGTCGGAGTGGATCTCGTCGCTCACGAGCAGGCAGTGGTAGCGGAGGCAGAGTTCGGCCACGCGGCGCAGTTCCTCGGGCGTCCAACTCCGTCCCACAGGGTTGTGTGGATTGCAGAGGATCATCATCTTCGGGCCCTTCTTCAACTGCGACTCCAAGTCGTCGTAGTCCATCATGTATGCGTCGCCCTCGATGCGAAGCGGGTTGAAGAGCAGTTGGCGGTCGTTCTTCCGCACCACCTCGAAGAAGGGCGGATAGACGGGCGGCTGGATCAGCACGCGGTCGCCCTTGTCGGTGAAGTTCTGCACCAAGAATGAGAGTCCGGCGACGACGCCCGGGGAGAAGCAGATCCACTTGGCGGAGATGTTCCAGCCGTGGCGGCGCTGCATCCAGTTGACAATGGCCTGGTAATAACCCTCGGGGTTGAAGAAGTAGCCCATCACGGGGTGATCCAGCCGCTGCCGCAGCGCGTCGAGCACGAAGTCGGGCGTGCGGAAGTCCATGTCGGCGATCCACATCGGCAGCAGGTCGTCGCTGCCGAAGAATTCGTTGGTCATGTCGTATTTCAGACAGTTGCTGCCCCTGCGGGGAACGATTTCGTCAAAGTCGTATCTCTTCATTTTCCATATAAAAATTGACTCCACGGCGAGTGGAAACGGGACTGCAAAAGTACGGAAAAAATGACGACAAAAAATTGCGGAAATCCTCTTTTTTTCTCAAAAGTTTATGTATTTTTGCGGGTCATTTATTAACATGAGAAGGTTTATACAAATTGTTGTTTTCTTGTGGGTTGCGGTAAGCGTCTGCGGCTGTTCCGGGAAGAAGGATGGGGCGGATGAGGCGGCCGTGCGCGTGGTCATCGGCGGGAGCATCTCCGGCGGCGACGGGCGCATGCTCTATCTGCACCACTTGGCCGTAGATACCACCGGCGTCGGCGGCGCCGACTACATCGGGCTGAGCAACAACGCCGTCGCCGACGGCAAGTTCATCCTCTCCTGCCAGCCCGTCAACGGCGAGCCGACCTTCTACCGCGTCGGCTTCTCCGCCCAGAACAGCATCGTCACCCTCGCCCGCAGCGGCGAACAACTCGACTTCCACTTCCAACATCCTGACACGCTCTGTCGCGACTACACCGTGAGCGGCGGCCGTGACGCCGAACTGATGGCCGACCTCGATCGACAGCTGAGACTCTTCGCCGACTCCGCCGAGCAACTTACGCTCTGGTACGAATTCAGCGACGACGACAGCGCCCACGTCATTATCAACGACGCTTACAATCTCATTAAAAGGCACCATACCAACTACCTCCGCAACTTCATCGCCCAAAATCCCACCTCTCTCGCCACCATCACCGCCTTCTACCAGCAATACCAGATGGCTACCTTTTTCGATGAGGCCAACGACTTGGTCATGCTTGAAAAAATCTATAAAAATCTAAAAAAACAGTATCCCAAGAACGAAAACGTGCTGTGGCTGGCCCGGCGCATCCAGTTCATCAAAGAGAAGATGAACCAGGAGCCGATGGCGGCAACGAACCATTGACATCATTATTGAGACGACAAACAAACATTATTCATCACCAAAACATCAAAACATGAAAAAATTTCACAACTTTTTGGCAATCTGCATGATTGTCTGTCTGGCTGGTCTGATAGGGACCGCGAAGGCCCAGAACGACCCCATCTTCTCCGAGGATTTCGCCGCGCTGACCGGCTCCGGCACGCAGCAGTGCGAGGCCAGCAACTCCGAAATCACCAATACGTTGAGCAACTACCTTCCCGGCTGGACCGGCGTGAAAGTCTATTCCGCCGCGGGCAAGGTGAAACTCGGCACGGGCTCCGTCGCCGGTGCCATCACCACCGCGCCTTTCGATGCCAACGGCAGCATCCGCATTGTCTTCGACGCCCGTTGCTGGAACGGCAGCGACGCCACCACCATGACCGTCACCGTGGGCAGCAACGTCTATGAGGTGACCGGTTTGCCCAACACGGGCAGCAGCAGCAACGTGGAGTGCGACCTCGCCACCTTCGAGGTGATCGCCTCCGCTTCCGGCTCCACCACCATCACCTTCACGGGTGCGAACCGTATCTTCTTGGACAACATCTCCGTATATCCCGCCACCTCGCCGGCCATCGCCGTCAACGGCACGACCACCTTCACCAACGTGGGTGTGAACGAGGCATGCAACACCACGCTCGTCGCCACCGGCTACAACCTCACCGCCGGAGGCACCACCACCATCGCCATCACCGGCGACAGCCAGTTCACCACCACCGCCACCACCGCCGCCAACGACGAACTGATGACGGAAGACGGCGTGCAGATCCCCGTGGCCTTCACCGCGGCTGAGGCCGGCACCTACAACGCCACCCTCACCCTCACCAACAGCGACCTGAGCGAGCCCGTCACCGTCGCCCTCTCCGCCACCGTCATCGACATCACCGAGGTGGCCACCATCGCCGAACTGCGCAACCTCATCGATTGGAGCAACGTCGACACCAACTTCACCGACGACACCTTCTACAAATACACCGGCCACGCCTACGTCACCCAGACCTTCAGAAGCGGCAGTTACAACAAGTGGATGCAAGACGCCACCGGCGCCATCCAACTCTACGACCCCAGTTTCCACCTCACCAACGTCTCCCAAGGACAGGAGATCACCAACGTGGTCGGCAAACTTGCCAACTACTACGGCTACCTTGAGTTGAACGTCCAGGCCGGCATCAACAACTCCGACATCAACGCCTTCCCGACCACCGTGCCGGAACCCCTCGACATCACCCTCTCCCAGTTGCAGGACAAGTCCTACATGGACGGCATCCAGGGCCAGTTGGTGCGTGTCAACTGCGTCACCTTCAGCGCCACCGGCAACTTCGAGCGTCAAATCCGCTATGTGGTCAGCGACGGCACCACCACCGACACCGCCGTCTATTTCACCGGCCAGTACGACACCTACGTGGGTGAGGAGATTCCCACCAGCGAGGTCAGCGTGGTCGGCGTGACTCAGATCACCGCCGCCTACTCCAATGGCTACGGCACCCCGCGCGTCGATTCCCGTTACTACATTCTCCCGCGTGAGATGGGCGCCTGCGCCGGCGTAGCCGAGAACGAACAGGCCAACGTGAACGTCTATCCCAACCCGACCGCCAACAACGTCACCCTCGAAATTGCCAACCCCGTCACCCACGTGGCCATCTACAACATGCTGGGCGAACTCGTGGATAGCCAGGCCGTTGCCGCCGGCAGCAACGTCGTGCGCATGAGCCAGTTGACCCATGGTGTCTATTTCCTCCGCATCTTCAACGGCAACGAGTTGGTCGGCACTGCCAAGGTGGTGAGAAACTAACCCGCATACAATACGCATAATAAAAGGCGTCGAGCGATCGGCGCCTTTTTCGCAACATGGCAGGCATCTACGTACACATCCCGTTCTGCAAGCGCAAGTGCGTCTATTGCGGTTTCTTCTCCGTGGCCTCGTCGCGGTGGCGGGAGGCGTATTGGGATGCCCTGTGCGCCGAGATCGAGTCGCGGCGCGACGAACTGGCCGGCACGCCCGTCGCCACCCTCTACTTCGGCGGCGGCACCCCATCGCTCTGCTCCCCCGCTGAGCTGGAGCGCATCGTGGCGCAGTTGCGCCGCTGTTACCGCTGGACCGACGAGGTGGAGTTCACCTTGGAGGCCAACCCCGAGCAACTCACCGCCGACTACTTGGCGGCGCTGAAGTCGCTGGGGTTGAACCGCTTGAGCATCGGGGTGCAGTCGTTCGACGACGAGATTCTGCGATTGCTGAACCGCACGCACACGGCGGCACAGGCGCGAGAGGCGGTGGAGCGTGCCGCGCAGGCGGGCTTCGACAACCTCTCCATCGACCTGATCTACGACATTGCCTACCGCACTGCGGGGCAGTGGCGGACGGAGGTGCGCACGGCGCTGGCATTGCCGATCCGCCACCTGTCGGCCTACTCGCTCACGGTGGAGGAGAACACGCTGCTGGCGCGGCGGGTGCGCGAGGGCGCGGCCTACCTGCCCGATGAGAGCGACACCGCCCGCGACTTCGACATCCTGACGGAGGAGACCGCCGCGGCGGGCTTCGAGCAGTACGAGATCTCCAACTTTGCCAAGGAGGGCGCGGTGTCGCGGCACAATGCGGCGTACTGGACCGGTGAGCCCTACTTGGGGTTTGGGGCGGCCGCGCACTCGTACAAGGCGCCGGTAAGACGGTGGAACGTGGCGGACTTGAAGAAGTATGTAGAGGGCGGAAGACCTTCCCCACTCCCCAGTCAGGGGTGGTACGAAAGCGAGGTGTTGACGTCGGAGGAGCAGTTGGAGGAGTTGGTGATGCTGCGGTTGCGCACGCGCGCGGGACTGCCGTTGGCGGAGGTGGAGGAGCGGTTCGGCCACGCGCGGCGGCAGGCGCTGGAAGCGCGGTTGCGACGGGTCAACCCGGAGAACTACGTGCTGGCGGACAGGGTGCTGCGGCTTACGCACGCGGGCGTACTGGTCGCCGACGCCGTGATAGCGGAATTGATGGATTAGCGTATAGCGATGATGTTTTCAAGATGATGGAGATTGCCGAATAGGGCATTCCGACTTCTCTGTTTTTCCCATTTCTTTCTCTGACACTCTTAACAAACGACTGTGCATAAAACGCTCGGATTTCGCTCTCGTGCCGTATTTCTTTATTGTATTTTTGCATGCCGAAAAACAACCATTCCCATCGCATGAAAAGAACATTGTACATCATTCTCGCAGGCTTGATGGTCTTTGCCACCTCCTGCGTCACCAAACAGAAATACTTGGAGTTGGAAGACAACTACAAGAAGTGCATGAACGACAAGATCGACGCCAGCAACGAACGCGACGACCTGCGCCGCGCCAACCAGGAATTGGATCGCAAGGTCGCCCAACTTCAAGGCAAGGTGGAGCAACTCGCTCAGGACACCCTCTCGCTGACCCGAAAATTGGCCCAGACCGAGAGCGATTATGCCAAATCACGGCACGACTACGACGAGTTGGCGAAGGACATTGCCAACCTGACCAGAAACAGCAACGCCGCCATCTCGGAGCTGTCGGGCAACCTCGACAGCGCCCAACTGCAACTCTCCAACAAGGAGCGGGAGCTGAAAGCCCTGCAAGAGCAGTTGGAAGCCAAGCAGGATTCCCTCAACCAGTATGCCAGCAGTCTCGCCGAGCTGCAGAACGTGCTCGACCAGAAGGACAAAGAGGTGCGTGCCCTGAAAGAGAAGGTGAGCAACGCCCTTAAGAACTTCGAGGGCAGCGGTTTGAAGGTGGAACAACGCAACGGCAAGGTATATGTCTCCATGGACGAGAAACTGCTGTTCGCCTCCGCCCGCTGGGAGGTACAAGGTGAGGGCAAGGCCGCCCTGCAAGAGTTGGCCAAGGTGCTCGAAGCCGACCAGGACATCAACGTGGTGATTGAGGGGCACACCGACAACCTCGCCTACAACGGCAGCGGTCAGGTGCGCGACAACTGGGACCTCAGCGTGATGCGTGCCACCTCCGTGGTGAAGCTCCTTCTCTCGTACGGCGACATCGACCCGAAACGCATCTCTGCCTCCGGCCGTGGCGAGTTCTTCCCCATCGACCCCGCCGACACCAAGGAGGCCCGCGCCAAGAACCGCCGCACCGAGATCATCCTCACCCCGAAACTTGACGAACTTTTCCAGATCATCGACAACAACTAACCGTTTATAATCCATTAACCTTCAAGGCATGACGCCTCGCGTTGTGCCTTATTTTTTACCCATGTTCGCCGACACGCTCCTCCAATGGTTCGACACTCACAAGCGCGACCTGCCGTGGCGCGGGGAGACGGACCCGTATCGGATCTGGGTGTCGGAGATCATCCTGCAGCAGACCCGCGTGGCGCAGGGCATCGACTACTACCGCCGCTTTCTGGAGGCCTTCCCCGATGTGGCCGCCCTCGCCCGCGCCGATGAGGCCGCCGTGCTCAAGGTGTGGCAGGGGCTGGGCTACTACAGCCGCGCCCGCAACATGCACGCCGCCGCCCGAAGCATCATGGATGAGCACGGCGGCCGGTTTCCCGCCGACTATGCCGGCATCCGGCAGCTCAAAGGGGTGGGCGACTACACCGCCGCCGCCATCGGCTCCATCGCCTTCGGTCTCCCCCACCCCGCCGTCGATGGCAACGTGCTCCGCTTCGTCGCCCGCTACCAGGGCATCTTCGACAACATTGCCGCCGACACCACCCGCCGACAGATCGCCGACCTCTGCGGCCAGTGGCTGGCCACCGACCGTGCCGGCGCCTTCAACCAGGCCATGATGGAGATGGGCGCCACCCTCTGCACCCCCAAAAGTCCCGACTGCTCCCACTGCCCCTTCGCCGACCAATGCTACGCCCACCTGCACGAACAGACCGAACAACTGCCCTTCAAGTCGCTCAATGTCAAGGTCAAAGAACGCTTCTTCCACTACCTCGTACCCCTCTTCCAGGAACAGACGATCCTGCAACGCCGCAGTCATGACGACATCTGGAAAAATCTCTACGAATTTCCGTTGGTGGAACAGGAAAGTGAGCATTTTGAAATCAATATTTATTTAAAAAACAACCACATAGAGACATCCGCGCCGCCGCAACGGTTCTGGCAGACCAAGCACGTGCTCACCCACCGCAACATCTACGCCTACTTCTACCTCGTGCCCGTGAAACGGCTTCCGAAGCCGACCGCTGACCAGATGGTGGTAAAGATTTCTGAGTTAAAGAATTACGCGGTGGCGAAAGTCACCGAACGCGCCATCGACATCCTCCTGGGCGACGATTCCACCGCCCAACTTCAACTTGATTTCAACCCTAAAAACCCATCCCGGCCATGCTGACACCATTGAAATTCCATCCCCGTTTTTTTGAGAAAATCTGGGGCGGACAGAAGATTAAGAACCTGTTGCACAAAGATTTCGGAAACTTGAAAAACTGCGGCGAGAGTTGGGAGATCTCCGGCTTGGCGGGCAAGTCCTCGACCGTAGCGGAAGGGTTTCCCCTCGCCGGCAACGACCTCGATGAGTTGACGGAGGTGTATATGGGCGACCTGGTCGGAGACAAGGTTTACGACAAATACGGCAACGACTTCCCGCTGTTGGTGAAATTCATCGACGCACAGGAGGACCTGTCGGTGCAGGTACACCCCGACGACGCCTTGGCACAGCGGCGCTACGGCACGAACGGGAAGACGGAGATGTGGTACGTATTGCAGGCCGACCCGGGCGCAGGGTTGTACGTCGGCTTCCGCGATGGCGTGGAGAAGGCGGACTACCTGCAAGCGGTGGCCGACGGCACGGTGGACCGGCTGTTACAGTTCTACCCTGTAAAGGCGGGCGACGTGTTCCTGATCCCTGGAGGGACGGTTCACGCTATCGGCAAGGGCGTGTTGCTCAGCGAGATACAGCAGTCTTCGGATTGCACCTACCGCATTTTCGACTGGAACCGCGTGGATGCTGCGGGTCAGTCGCGGGAGTTGCACACGGCGGAGGCGGAAGATGCCCTGCACTTCGGCGGTCCAGCCGACTGCCACCGCACCTACGCGCCCACGTTGAACCAGACCGTGCCGGTGGTGCGCTGTCCGCAGTTCGCGACCAACCTCCTGCACTTCACGCAGCCGTTAGAAAAGGTGTACGCCGGCATCGACTCGATGGTGGTTTACGTATGCGTGGAGGGGAGCGCCTGCTTCGTGGAGGAGGGCAAGGAGTACCCGCTGCATACAGGCGAAGTGCTGTTGATGCCTGCCCTTGCCACGGAGGCGAAGTTGCTGCCGTTGCCGGAGTGCAAGTTGTTGGAGACCTACCTGCCGTAGTCTGTGCCGGTATTTCCTGTCATTTTTTTAGAAAAAAAGGCAGAAATCGGGAGTAAATTTGCTTTGGGTATTTGGATTTTTATTTGTACTTTTGCAAATTCTGTAAAAAGTACAATGATGAAACTCCATATTGCATCCGATCATGCCGGATATGAATTGAAAGAGATTATCAAACAGCGTTTTGCGGACCGTTGCGAGTGGGTGGACCACGGCACGTTTTCTTCCGACAGCGTCGATTATCCCGACTACGCGCATCCGTTGGCGGAGGCGGTGGCGAGCGAGGTCGACGGCTGCGGGATCCTGATCTGCGGGACGGGCAACGGCATGGCCATCACGGCCAACAAGCACGCCGGCATCCGTGCGGCGCTGTGCTGGAGCCACGACATCGCCGCCCTCGCCCGGCAGCACAACAACGCCAACGTGCTGGTGATGCCCGCGCGCTTCATCGACGCCGACACCGCCGCCGACCTCGTCGATACCTTCCTCAGCACCCCGTTCGAGGGCGGCCGCCACGAAAGAAGAGTCCAAAAAATCAACCTCCGTTAGCCATGAACATCGCCAGCGCCGACATTGACGACATCCGTTCCCGCGCCAACAGCGCCCGCCGTGCCTACATCGAAGACATGGAGAACAAACTCATCGCCTTCGAGCACCGGATGAACGACAAGAACTTCAAACTCTATTGGGTGAGCAACGAAGAGGAACTCACCTCCTTGGTCTTCAAGCTCCTCCCCGAGAAATATTTCAACAAGTTCTGTTTCGACCTGCCCCGCACCCCCGAGGCATTCCACGACGCGAAATCCATCAAGGCGATCCACTACAACGACGTGGAGAGCGGAGCCGCCAGCGCCACCTACCTCTTCACCCAAGCCGACTTCGCCGTGGTGAAGACCGGCACGCTCGTTCTGCTCAACAAAAACTGCAAGAACATCCTCAACCGCGTTCCCAACCTTTTCATCCTGCTCGATATCAGCAAATTGATAAACGAACCGGAAGACCTGGAACTTCTCCTTTACCTGCGTTCCTTTTACCAGACCAACAACTACCTGCCCGAAGACGTCAAGTTGATCAACCACCCTTTCCAATTGGTGGAAAAGAACGTCTCCAACCTCAGCGACGAGCCCACACGGCAGCCCGTGCAGGTATCCATCTTCCTGTATGACAACGGCACTTCCCGTCTGATGCAGGATCCGACGTTGCGAGAGGCGCTCTACTGCATCGACTGCGGCCTCTGCAAGACCGTCTGCCCGCTCTACGCCTACACCAAAGAACGCACCCCCATCGGCATCGTCCGCGACAACTTCCTGCAACATGCCAACAACATGGAGCGCATCTCCCAAAACGCCATGCTCTGCGGCAACTGCGACCAGATCTGTCCTGTCCAGATTCCCATTTCAGAATTGATAATCAGGGAATTGGAACTCTCACAGCCACAGAGTGGTCCCTCTTCTCTCTATAAATATTTCGAACGCCGTAAGAAACTCAACAAAGCCAACGGCTCCCTCCGCCGCATCTTCTTCAACCGGCAACTTTTCGGCAAGAACAAGATGCTGCACTCCTATTTCAAACAACAAAACGACACCTTCTACAACGTAACCTGGCTCCAGGAGCACCCTGAAAATGACCACTAATCAAGAATTTATAAGACGGAAAATCAAGGAGTTCGTACGCAAGTACTACCTCAACCGGCTGCTTCGCGGCGGGATGTTGTTCGTTTTCGTCACGCTGATGGTGTTCATCGCCTACGCCCTGCTCGAGTACTTCTCCTACTTCAACTCCACCGTCCGCACCATCCTCTTCTACTCCTACCTTGCCATCTTCGGGTTCACGTTGGTCTATTACGTCATCATCCCATTGCTGAAAATTTTTGGCATAGGGAAGCAACTCACCGCCACGGAGATCGCCAACATCATCGGAAAACATTTTCCGGAAATCGATGATAAACTATTGAATCTCTTCCAGTTGGAGGCGATGCGGGAGAACGGCGAAGGCGAGAGTGCCTCCATCCTTGCAGCGGCCATCGACACGAAAATCGAACGGCTCAAGCCCTTCCCCTTCGTGAAGGCCATCCCGTTCCGCAAGACCCGCAAATACATCAAGTGGGCGCTCATTCCCGTGCTGCTGTTCGTCGTCCTGATGAGCGTACGCAGCGAAATCTTCACCCAATCGACCGAGCGCATCGTCAACTACGACAAGTTCTACGCGAAGCCCGCGCCCTACGCCTTCGAGATCCTCAACGACACGCTCACCACCTTCCAGAACGAGGAGTTCGAACTGCGGGTGAAGGCCACCGGCACCGAGACCCCCGCCAGCGCATCCATTGAGGTGGGCGGGCGCAAGTTCCAGATGTCCAAATCCGACAACATCCACTTCTCCTACACCTTCAAACACCTGCAGGGCGACACCAAATTCCGCGTCTTCACCGACGAGGTGACGACCGACGAGTTGACCCTCACCGTGCTGCCCAAGCCCGTGATCGTGAGTTTCGCCATGACCCTCCACTACCCCGCCTACCTGCACAAGAACGACGAGACCATCGACAACAACGGCGACGCCACCGTTCCCGACGGCACCCAGATCACCTGGTCGTTCTACACCCGCAACACCGACCGCCTGCAGTTCATCACCGAAGAGGAGAAACAGTCCGTCAACCCCAGCAAGGGCACTTTCCGCATCTCCAAGACCGTGCGCAGTTCCTTCGAGTACGCCATCACCAACAACAACCAATATTGCGCATCCGCCGACACGCTGAAGCACAACATCAACATCGTGCCCGACCAGTACCCCGACATCGCCGTCGTGAGCCAAGCCGACTCCGTGCTGCCCGACCGCATCTATTTCAAGGGCACCATCCACGACGACTACGGTTTCTCCAAGGCACAGTTCGTCTATTCCAAATACGACAAAGACGACAACTTACTGGAGTCCAACAAAATACAGAATATCTCCATCAACACGTCCTTGGCCGTCCAGAACTTTTACCACTACTTCGACGCCGGCATGCTCATGCTCAACCCGGGCGAACGCATCGACTACTACTTCCAAGTGTTCGACAACGACGGCGTGAACGGTCCCAAGTCGGCCCGCAGCGTCGCCGAGACCTACCGCGTGATGACCGAAGAGGAGATCGACCAGCAGATTGAAAACAGCAACGCACAGACCAAGAGCGACTTGGAAGAGATGATCATGGATTCCAAAGACCTGCTGAAGGACATCGACAAACTGCAGCAACAGATGATGCAGAACAAGGAACTGTCGTGGCAGGACAAGAAGAAACTGGAGGAGTTGACCGAAAAATACGAGGAACTCAAGAAGCAGATCGACGAGATGAAACAAGCTCAGGATCAGCAACAAATGATGGAAGACAAGTTCAAGAACCTGCCCGAAAATCTCATTCAGAAACAGAAGGAGTTGGAGAAACGCTTCAACGACGTGCTCTCCGACGAAATCAAGGAGATGTATGAAAAGCTCCAGAAGATGATGGACCAACTCAACCAGCAGGGCAACAAGGAGGAGGTGAAGAAGACCGTGCAGGAGATGAAGAGCAACACCGAAGACCTGAACAAGTCGCTCGACCAACAGCTGGAACTGTTCAAGCAACTGGAGTTCGAGAAGAAATACAACGACATCATCGACAAGACGCGGCAACTTTCGGAAGAGCAGAAGGCCCTGTCGAAACAGAGTGAACAGAAAGCCATCGACAAGCAGGAACTGCTGAAAAAACAACAGAATATCGAGCAGCAGTTCAATGAGTTGAAGAAGGATCTGAAGGATTTGGAGCAGTTGAACAAGGAGTTGGAAGATCCCAACAAACTGACCGATACGAAGCAGCTGCAACAGCAGATCGAGCAGGACTTCAAGAACAGCCGCGACGGCTTGGAGAAGAACAACCGCAGCAAAGCGGCCAGCAGTCAGCAAGATGCGGGCGAGAAGATGGAGGAGATGGCCGACCAGATGGAGAAGAACATGCTCGAAAACGAGGAGGAGAACTTGGAGGAGGACATGGAGAGTCTGCGGCAGATTTTGGACAACTTGGTGCAGATCTCCTTCAACCAGGAGTCGAACATGGAGCGGTTGCGCCCGTTATACACGCATTCGCCCCAGATTCCCGACATCGCGCGGGCGCAGCACAACATCCGTGAGAACATGGAGATGATCGCCGACTCGTTGGATGCGCTCGCCCGTCGTCAAAGTTCGGTGAAGCCCTTCATCAACGAGGAGGTGGGCAAGATCAACAACTATCTGGATGCCGCGACGGCCTCGTTAGCCGACACCAAGGTGCAGAACGCCCTCAGCCAACAGCAGTTCGCCATGACCAGCATGAACAACCTCGCCCTGATGCTGGCGGAGTCGATGAAGGAGGTGAAGCAGAAGCAGAGCCAATGCCAGAACTGCCAAAAACAGGGCAAGGGATCCTGCAGCAACCCCGGCGGCAAGGGAAAGAGCAAGGCCAAGACCGCCCGTGAACTGCAACAGCAACTCAACCGCCAGATGGAGGCCCTCAAACGTTCGATGGAACAGGGCAAACAGCAGGGACAGCAGGGGCAGAACGGCCAGTCGATGAGCGAGCAGTTCGCCCGCATGGCCGCCCAACAGGAGGCCATCCGAAAGATGATGCAGGAGTACGAAGACGCTCTGAAGTCGCAGAACGGCGTGGGCGACAAGAGCATAGAGCAGATGCTGCGCGACATGGAGCAGACCGAGAAGGACCTCGTGAACCGCCGCATCACCGCCGAGACCATCAACAGGCAGAAGAAGATCGAGACGCGCATGCTGGAGAGCGAGCGCGCCGAGATGCAGCGCGACCAGGACGACAAGCGCGAGAGCACTGAGGGGCGCGACATCATCAACCCCAACCCGCCCAAAGAGTGGAACGTGGACAAAAAGTCGCAGCAGCAAACGGAGATGTTGAAGTCCATTCCTCCAAGTTTGAACTACTATTACAAAGAGAAAGTCAATCAATATTTTTACAACATAGAATAAAAGTTCCAACCATGTATAGCATTGAATTAAAAGACCTTACACTTTCCGACGCTCAGAATCGCGTCTTACAAGCCGTGGAGAACATCTGCGACACCTACCATCTGGAGGAGCAGTTCGGCATCATCTCATACGGCATGTACGAGTTGGTGACGATGGTGGAGCATTGCGCCAGGCGGGATGACGCCACCTTCACGGTCAACTTCTACATCCACAACGACCGGATTTCGGTGCAGTTGTCGGGTGCCGAGGGTCTTTCGGAGATCAACCGCCGCATGACGGAGGCCACCTTCGAGGATGCAAAGACGGAGGCCTTCACCGTCGCCTGCCTCACCGACAGCCACGAGGTGCGCGCCGATGGCAAGGAGTTGTGGTTGGACATCCTCGCCTCACCGACTTTCGACACCCCCAACCGTGCGGAGGTGTTGCAGCAACAGAGCGTCCGCACATTGCAGGCCTAATCTCTTCATGGCTTCCGCCAATGTTGGCTCTGAAAAAGAATGCATTTTCAACCCAATGATAAACAACATTATACACCCAAAAACTCACGAAAATGAACAAGCAAAACAAGTATGCGGGCACTCAGACGGAGAAGAATCTGGAAGCCGCTTTCGCTGGCGAGTCGCAAGCACGCAACAAGTACACCTACTTCGCATCCAAGGCCAAGAAAGAGGGCTTTGAGCAGATTGCCGAACTGTTTCTGAAGACCGCCGACAATGAGAAGGAGCACGCCAAACTGTGGTTCAAGGAACTGAACGGCATCGGCGAGACCACTGAGAATCTGGCAGACGCCGCCGACGGCGAGAACTACGAGTGGACCGACATGTACGAGAACTTCGCCAAGACTGCCGAAGAAGAGGGTTTCACCGTGCTGGCGAAGAAGTTCCGCATGGTAGCCGCCATCGAAAAACGCCACGAGGAACGCTACCGCGCCCTGCTGAAGAACATCGAGAACGACGAAGTGTTCCAGAAATCCAGCGTAAAAGTGTGGGAATGCCGCAACTGCGGTCACATCGTCGTGGGCGAAAAAGCCCCCGAAGTCTGCCCCGTCTGCGCACACCCGAAGGCCTATTTCGAGGTCCACGTGGACAACTTCTAAGTCCTCGCTGGTGTTCCCCTATCATTACAGGAATACGGACGTGTCGAAAAATAGCCGACGAGCTGAAAAAAGGCGTAGAGGTTAGGATTCGTCACTACGAGTAGAACTACACCAAGTCGGCGTAGGATGCCCCCACCAACGACAGAACCGCGTCGGGAGCCATCTCAACCTGGTAACCGACGCGGCCGGCACTGAAAGTGATAGTGTCGTACAACTGCGCCGACTCTTCGATGAAGGTGCGGAAGGGCTTTTTCATGCCGATAGGCGAGCAGCCGCCGTGGATGTAGCCCGTAAGAGGCAGAAGTTCCTTTTGCTTAATCATCAGCACATTTTTGACGCCTGCGGCGGCTGCGGCCTTCTTCAGGTCGAGCGAGCAGGCCACGGGGATCACGAATACCAGATGTTCTCCGGTGTTGGCGACGGTAACCAATGTTTTGAATACTTTTTCAGGATCCTGGCCCAAGGTGGCGGCAATGGTCTGGCCGTCCGTAAGCGACGAGTCGTACTCGTGCGGCACGAAGGGGATGCCCTTTTGGGTGAGGATTCGCATGACGTTGGTCTTTTCCATAGGCATAAAAAAAGCCCCTTCACGATGAAGGGGCTGTGGTATTGGGCGACGACCTACTCTCCCACCTTCTTCAGGCAGTACCATCGGCGCGGTCGGTTTTAACTTCTCTGTTCGGAATGGGAAGAGGTGTACCCCGACGCTATAG
>JAEEGL013613319.1_pt1 | contig 24076 bp, 23 predicted proteins | sample 9134231 | NCBI WGS metagenome assembly JAEEGL01 (sample SAMN16246548, study PRJNA631951) | gut metagenome | biome: gut microbiome; feature: rumen; material: fiber-attached | host: Bos | place: Iran: Karaj | collected 2018-10
ATGGCTACGATCCGACTTATTCACAGTACCTTCTGCAGTCATTGCATCCTTACCCACATTTCTAGTGTCTGGCACTTGCTTGGCCAGCACAACAATCTTTAATGCCATATATATAAATAATGTGAAAAATGATATCCTTCTTCAAAATCGGCTGCAAAATTACTATTTTTTGCGCACACAGCAAAATAAAATGCACAAAATCAACGTTTTTGTGCACAAACTTTGCTTTTTGTGCAATAAAGAAGCGGTAAAATGTTTGGTGTTTCGCAATATTTGAACTACCTTTGCACCGATTTAAGAAAAAAAAGAATATGATAAACGGTATATATACTGTTCTCTTGCTCATCTTGAGCAATGTGTTTATGACTTTTGCCTGGTATGGTCATCTGCGCCTGCAGCAGTCGGGGGTGTCTACCAACTGGCCATTGTATCTGGTGATTGCCTTCTCGTGGATGATCGCCTTCTTCGAGTACTGCTGCCAGGTTCCCGCCAACAGAATCGGATTCATCGATAACGGTGGCCCATTCAACTTGGTGCAGCTGAAAGTGATACAGGAGTGTATCTCGCTGGTGGTCTTTGCCGTCATAGCCAATCTGATTTTCCAGCACGAGCAGCTGCACTGGAACCACGCAGCTGCGGCACTCTGTCTGGTGGCAGCGGTCTACTTTGTGTTCATGCCAAACTCATAGCGTGTGATCGACAGGGCGACGATAGACAAGATTCTCGACGCGACAAACATTGTGGATGTCGTGGGAGAGTTCGTGAGTCTGCGGAAGGCAGGCGTGAACTATAAGGGGCTCTGTCCGTTCCATGACGATACCACACCTTCCTTCATGGTGTCGCCGGCAAAGAACATCTGTCACTGTTTCGCCTGCGGAGAAGGCGGCAATGCAGTGAACTTCCTCATGAAGCACGAGCAGATCACCTATCCCGAGGCACTGAGGTGGCTGGCGAAGAAATACAATATCGAGATAGAGGAGAAGGAACTGACGCCTGAGGAGAAGCAACAGCAGAGCGAGCGTGAGTCGATGTTTATCGTCAACGAGTGGGCGATGCAGTACTTTCAGGATATCCTGAAGAACGACCCTGACGGCATTGCTATCGGCAAACAATATTTTCGCAGTCGTGGCATCCGCGATGACATCATAGAGAAGTTCAATCTCGGCTATGCGCTCCCTCAGCGCGATGCCCTTGCCAAAGCGGCCCAGAAAGCGGGCTATCAGCCGGAGTTCCTGATTAAGACAGGCTTGTGTTTTTCCTTAGACAAAAACTCATCCTTAGTCGATCGTTACGCCGGGCGTGTGATCTTCCCTTGGCTCAATGTCAGTGGAAAGGTGGTGGCCTTCGGCGGACGACTATTGGACTCCAGGACCAAGGGCGTGCAACAGAAATACGTGAATTCCCCTGATTCGGAGATCTATCATAAGGAACGTGAGCTCTACGGACTCTATCAGGCGAAGAAGGCGATTGTGAAGGAAGACCGCGTGTTTATGGTGGAGGGCTATACCGACGTCATCGCCATGCACCAGTGCGGCATCGAGAATGTGGTGGCCAACTCCGGTACAGCACTCTCGGAATTCCAGATACGTATCCTGCGGCGCTTTACCCCCAACATCACGTTGCTTTACGATGGTGACGAGGCTGGTATCCATGCAGCCATGCGAGGTACCGACATGCTCCTGGCGGCAGGCATGAACATCAGGGTGCTGTTGTTGCCTGACGGTGACGACCCGGACTCGTTCTCGAAGAAGCACTCTTCCAAGGAACTGAAGGACTATATCGACGAGAACCAGACGGACTTCATCACCTTCAAGACCCGTCTTACCGTAGAAAAAGTCACTGACCCCGTGAAGCGCTCTGAGGGCATCGGGGGCATCGTGAAGAGCATCTCCGTGATTCCTGACCAGATACTCCGTTCCACCTATCTCAGCGAACTCTCGCAGCGGCTGGGCATCAAGGAACAGACGCTCCTGAACACCATGAACAGCATGATCCGCAAGGATATCGAAGATAAGGAGAAGGAACGCGCAAGAGCGAACGGTGATACAGCTCAAGATCAGCAGCAAGCCCCTCAGAACGTACAGCAGGAGTTCATCGGGCTGCACTCTGTCGACGAGCAGACGCGTGAGGTGGAGCGACTGCTGGCGCAGGTGATTGTCCGTCACGGAGAGAAGATCATCTACGATAACATCGAGACGGAGGATGGTGATAAGATATCACTCACTGTGGCACAGTATATCAACTACGACCTGGGGCAGGACAACCTGCAGTTCCACGATGAACGCTACAACCAGATACTCGCTGAGGCGGTGGAGCACAGTGGAGAACCCGACTTCAAGGCAGAGGCCTACTTCATGCAGCATCCCGACGTGCAGATCAGTCAGCTGGCCACACATCTCGCCATCGACCGTCATCAGCTGGGAAGAGGCTTCCAGCTGAAGGACCGTGAGGGCGGTCTCCGTCAGCATGTGCTACATCTCGTGCTTGACCTGCGTATGGACATCATCGACAAGCGGCTGAAGGAGATACAGACAGAGATGCGCCAGGTGGGCAGCGACATGGAGCGTGCGAAGACACTCATGGCGGAGTTCAAGGATATGCAGGAGCTGCGCAATGCGCTCGCAAAACAGTTAGGTAACGATGTAGTGGGATAGCACAGATGGGGTGGAAGGTGATATTGTTCGGTATTTATCAGGTAATCGTCATCCTGACGATTATCCATGTGATACTTGACAACCGTCAGCCTGCAAAGACGATGGCCTGGGCCCTCGTGATTTGGTTCTTCCCTGTGGTGGGAATCGTGTTCTATCTCTTCTTCGGCGTGAATACACGAAAGGAAAGACTCATCAGTCAGCGTAGTCTCGACATGCTCTCAAAACGCTCGATGCTGGAGTTCGTAGAACAGAAAGACCTGCATTTGCCAGAAGAATACAAACCCATCATCGACCTCTTCGTCAGTGAGAACTTCTCACTCCCGTTTCGTGACAACGAGGTGAAAATCTATACCGACGGTTACAGCTTCTTCCATGTATTGCTGAAGGAGATTGCCTCTGCCCGCGACCATATTCATCTGGACATGTATATCTTTGAGGACGATGCCCTGGGCAATCTGGTGTGCGATGCACTGGTGGCAAAGGCGCGTGAGGGTGTGGAGGTACGGCTTATCTACGACGATGTGGGATGCTGGAATGTAAGCAACCGCTTCTTCGAACGTATGCGTGAGGAGGGCATCGAGGTGGCACCCTTCCTGCCAGTGAGGTTCCCGTTGTTTACGAGTAAGGTGAACTACCGTAATCACAGGAAGATGATTGTCATTGACGGGCGTATGGGTTTCATCGGCGGCATGAACATCGCCGTTCGCTATGTGAAAGGCACCGGGACCCAGCCTTGGCGCGACACGATGCTGCAGATAACGGGCAGTGGTGTCTACAGCCTGCAGAGAGCTTTCCTCGTCGACTGGTATTTCGTTGACCGTAACCTTATCTCTAACCGTAAGTATTACCCCCGTCCTTCGGAACAGACCGAGCACCATGCATCGCTGCTGCAGATTGTCACCAGCGGTCCCGATACTCCTTATCCGGAGATTATGCAGGGATATGTGCGTATGATCCTTGCCGCCAAGAAATATATCTACATCGAGACACCTTATTTCCTTCCTACCGATCCTGTGCTTTTCGCTCTGAAGACAGCAGCTGCGGGCGGCGTGGATGTACGTATCCTTGTGCCGCTGCGCAGTGATACGAAGTTTGTGGAGTGGGCAGGAAGGAGTTATCTGCGGGAGATGGTGAAGGCAGGCGTCAGCGTAGCGTATTACAAGACCGGATTCCTCCACTCGAAGGTGATCGTCTGCGATGATGCCATCTGCAGCTGTGGTTCTACGAACGTCGATTTCCGCAGTTTCGAGAATAACTTTGAGTCGAATGCGTTTATCTATGACCCGAAGGTCGCCATTGCGATGCGGGAGATGTTTATGGAGGATGTCGCGCAGTCGGTTGGCTTTACCGATATCCCACAACGGGCAAATCCAAACATCCTGAAACGTCTGGCAGAGTCGCTGGTACGGCTGATGTCGCCGCTGATGTAAGGCTTATTTGAAGATTGTGAAGTTCACACTGCCGTAGCTTCTGTGCTCCCTGAAATGGGGATGCTGTGAGAAGTCGTAATCCTTGCCATGCTCGAACACAAAAACGCCGTCTTCCTTCAGGAGACCTTTCTCAAAAATAAGGTCGGGTATCGTGGGGAGTTCCTTGAGGGCGTATGGCGGATCGGCAAAGATAAAGTCAAACTGCTGTTTGCCGGCCTTCACGAACTTAAAGACGTCGCCACGTATCGGCAGCACATGGGGACTGTGTTCTCCTAACTTTTCCAGGCACTGCTGTATGAACCTGTGATGGTCTCTGTCCATCTCTACGCTGATCACCTGATCGCACCCTCTGGAAAGAAGCTCCAATGTGATACTCCCAGTCCCGGAGAAGAGGTCAAGTGCTGTTGCCCCGTCGAAATCCACGTACTGATTCAGCACATTGAAGATATTCTCTTTCGCAAAGTCGGTCGTAGGCCTCGCCTTAAAGCTACGAGGTATATCGAAATGCCTTCCCTTGTATTTTCCCGTTATAATCCTCATCCTTTACCTTCCCTTCGTAAGTATTGTCATGAGGTCGAATGGCATGTCGCTGAACTGTGTCGTCGGGGCGCGGTTGAACTCAGCAGTGGGGTTGATGACATACGCATTCTGGAGATACTGTTTCAGCTCTTCCATGAGGAAGGCACGCTCAGGGATGTCACCAACGAGGTGCAGCTCATCATGCTCAGGTTGCAGGTTCAGCTGTTTCCACACATACAACAGGAAATAGAGGGCATCGTTGCCTTGGGTCACGTCGAAGTTGTTGCAGAACTTAAACCTTTTCTGTTGGAATGAGAAGATCTCCAGCTGTTTGTCGTGGAAATAGCCGTAGAGCTTCTGGCGATGCCCCGTGAAACTTCTGGCGTGCAGGTAGCGCCATACAGGTGTCATCAGGTGTACGGCCAATGCCCCGGGCACATTGTCGCGCAGCACGAGGCGTACGTCTTTGTTGATGGCAAAGACAGCAACGGCATTAAGGTCAGGAAGCACGTTGTAGGCTACGCTCAACTGGTTGTCCTGAGGGAAGGAGTGGAAATAATATTCTTCTGCATCGCCCTCATTGAAGTGCTCTATGGGCATCATCAGTACTTTCGCGTCGAGCAGCACCTGTGTCTTTGCGGCTCTCGCTACTGCGGTCGTCTCCTTGAAGGCCTCGCGCAGGTTGGCGGCCATAGAGATACCGCTCTTTACGGTATATGGCTCATAGACGATGGGTTCATCCAAACTGGTGGTGTCCAACGTGGTAAACGACAGCGCGTTCTTGCTCACGCGAATTGTCAGTAATCCTCTTCCCTTCATAACTTTTACTTCGTTCCAGCCATGACGCTTGCGATGCATACTGCCAGCAGTCCGGCAGCGACAATGGCCAAAGCGATATTGATGATCTTATCATTAACTTTCATTCCGGCTGCAAAGTTACATATTTTTAATGAGAAATGAGGAATGAGGGATGAGAAATGTTGATTCGTTCGCAAACTTTTTCACATTTTGCGATACACTTTCCACTTCTTTTTGTAATTTTGCAGTCGAAATGATTAGCGACGAACTGAAATATCGTGTTCTCCGGCATTTTGGCTTCGCTCCCACAACAGAGCAGAGTCATGCGCTCGATGTGTTCTCACAGTTTATGCTGGACAGGGGGGGCCAAGTGGCGATGATCCTTCGTGGCTCCGCAGGAACGGGAAAGACCTCGCTGGCGGGTGCAATCGTCCGTACGCTGGCGGAGCTGAATCAGAAGATGATACTTCTGGCACCCACAGGTCGTGCGGCAAAGGTCTTTTCCCTGAATGCAGGCCATGCGGCCTACACCATCCATCGACGTATCTATCGTCAGAAGACGGCAGGTGACCTTTCTGGTTTCAGTCTCAACGATAATCTGAATCGCGACACCTTATTTATAATAGATGAATCGTCGATGATCTCCAACGACACGCCGAGTGAGTTCGGCTCTGGCTGTCTGCTCGACGATCTGATGCAGTTTGTGTATAACGGTCAGAACTGTAGGGTGATGTTTATTGGCGATAAGGCTCAGCTACCTCCGGTGGGTGAGGAGGAAAGTCCGGCACTGATGTCGTCAGTGATCAGCGGATATGGTATGGATGTCTATGAGTGTGACCTCAGTCAGGTGCTCCGTCAGGCGGAAGACTCCGGCATCCTCTGGAACGCTACGAGGATTAGAAGTGAGAGGTTAGAGGTAAGAGGTGGGAGATTAGCCTTGCCGAAGATTCGGCTCAAAGGTTTCGCTGATATTGTTTGTGTTCCTGGCAATGAGCTTATCGAGAGCCTGTCGTCGAGCTACAGTCGTGTGGGAAAGAGTGATACGATTGTGATTACCCGCAGCAACAAAAGGGCGAATATCTATAATCAGGGCATCCGGAACACCATCCTCGACCGCGAAGACGAACTCTCCAGCGGCGACCAGCTGATGATCGTGAAGAACAACTACTACTGGACCTCGTTGATACCTCCTTCTGAGGGAGAACTGCAGGGGTTGGCATTCCTTGCCAACGGTGATATGGCGGTCGTACGCAGGGTGAGGAACATCCAAGAACTATACGGTTTCCGTTTTGCTGAGGTGATCGTTGAGTTGCCTGACTACGACGACTACGAACTCACGGCCACTGTGATCCTTGACTCCATCACCACAGAGGCACCTGCACTTACCCGTGACCAACAGGAACAACTCTTCAACGCTGTGATGGAAGACTATGCCGATATCCCGCATAAGGCAGAACGCATCAGGAAACTGAAGGCCGACAAATACTATAATGCCCTTCAGGTGAAATTTGCCTACGCCGTTACCTGTCATAAGGCACAGGGAGGACAATGGGCGCATGTGTATCTCGATCAGGGCTATATGACGGACGATATGCTCTCACCCGACTATATCCATTGGCTCTATACGGCTTTCACACGTGCCACAGAAAAACTATTCCTCGTCAACTGGCCCTCTACCCAAATCGCCGAGGAATAATTCTCCATTCTCCATTCTTGCGTCCCTTTGGTAGCAAGCGAGCAGAGCTCGAGCGCTCAATTCTTAGAGTTTCCCTTGTTCTCCCAGGTAGCTGTCCTTGAACCCGAGGAAATACAGCACACCGTCAAGTCCTATCGTGTTGATGCTCTGCTTGGCATTTGCCACAACACGGGGTTTTGCGTGGAAGGCGATTCCCAGTCCAGCTTCTGAGATCATCGGGAGGTCGTTGGCACCGTCACCTACGGCGATAGTCTGTGCCAGGTTTACTTTCTCCACCTGGGCAATCAGCTTCAGCAGCTCTGCCTTACGGTGACCATCGACAATCTCACCGACAAAACGTCCTGTCAGCTTGTTGTTCTCATCTATCTCCAGTTCGTTGGCATAGACGTAGTCGATGCCGTATTTCCTTTGCAGATATTCTCCGAAATAGGTGAATCCTCCGGAGAGGATGGCAATCTTATAGCCGCAGGTCTTGAGGATGTTCATCAGTCGGTCGACACCCTCTGTGATGGGCAGATGCTCTGCGATGTCCTGCATTACACTCGCATCGAGTCCCTTCAACAGTGCCACTCTGCGGGTAAAACTCTCTTTGAAGTCGATCTCGCCTCGCATTGCGCTCTCCGTGATGGCCTTCACCTCGGCTCCCACACCAGCACGCTCTGCCAGTTCGTCTATACATTCTGTCTGAATCAGTGTAGAGTCCATATCGAAACAGATCAGACGGCGCATCCTGCGGAACATGTCATCGCGCTGGAACGAGAAGTCGATCTCCATCTCCTGCGACAGTTTCATGAGCTTAGACTGCATCTCCTGACGGTTGGTGGGTTCTCCACGAAGAGAGAACTGAATGCAGGCGCGTGTATGCTTCTGGGTGTTCTTGATGCTCTTACGACCAGTGAGGCGCAGGATAGAGTCGATATTGAGACCCTGATCTGCCAGTATGCGTGTGGCTCCCTCAATCTGACGGGCTTCGAGCTGACGACCCAGTACCATCAGGATATAGCGGTTCTTGCCCTGATGGCCTACCCAGTCTTCGTATTCATCGTCGCTGATAGGCGAGAAGCCGATGTTCACACCCAGTTCTGTGGCTTTGAAGAGCAGCTCTTTCATCACCTGTCCGGAGTTGGTCTCATCCATGCGGATAAGGATGCCCAGCGACAGAGTAGAATGGATGTCTGCCTGACCGATGTCGAGGATCTGTGCGTCGTATTTCGCCAGGATACCCATAATCGATGCCGTCAGTCCAGGACGGTCCTGACCTGTTATTCTTACGAGGATTTGTTCCTCGCGGATAGCGTTTTCGTTCATATAAATCAGTTTTTGCGTGCAAAATTACAAAAAATTCTCAATTCTCAATTCTCAATTCTCAATTATTTCGTATCTTTGCAGCGTCAAAGTGACAAAACTAAGTATTTTAAATAGAATTAAGTATGAAAAAGTTTTTAATGGCAATTGTAGCTGCCATGATGGCAGCACCTTCATTCGCTCAGTTCTCGAGCGGTGGTTTCGAACTCGATAAGGAGAGTCTGTATTATGGTGTACGTTTTGGAGGTACTGTAGCTTCCCTTAACGGCGATGTGTCTGTCGGATCTAAGTTGGGAATGACTCTGGCTGGTGTTATCGGCCTGCGTCTGTCCAGCACAACGCCTGTATTTCTTGAGTCTGGTCTTTACTACACCCAGCGTGGTGCCAAGGAGGGCGTTCATAACATTACCCACAATAACCTTGAGCTCCCTGTAGTTATTAAGTACGGCTTCCAGGCCGGCGATCACATTGCGCTCCTGCCCTTCGTAGGCCCTTATTTCGCATATGCAGTTGCTTCCGACTGGAAGGTCAAGGTTCCACAGGATGGTAATACGAAAGTAACTAGCTATCGTCCAAACCGCAACAACATGGGCTTTAAGTTGGGTTGTGGTGCTGAGTATAACAAGGTCTATGCTGAGATTGGCTATCAGTTTGCTGTCACCAACTTCATTGATGACGACGATCTCAGCGCTCACAACAACGCCCTGTTCTTCAACGTTGGTGTGAACTTCTAAAGAAATCCCTGTTTTTTCAGAGCCGCAAGGAGACCTTCCGACATCGCTTCGTTGTCTTTCTTCGTATAGCGTATGTCAGTGAATATTTGAGCAAGGGTCTCCTTGCGGTTTATTTCTACGAAATGCCTGTTCTCGGGCAACTGTTCCTTATAGTTATAATAGGTGTCGATGTCGCTGGCTGAGTAGTCGCGATAGGTCTCGCTGTGTACGAACGCTGCTGTTGGCAGACGGTCTGAGAGCGGTGGCTCTTCTGCCGGCCATCCGAGTGTGATGGTGGCTACGGGCATCACGAGCTGTGGCAGCTGAAGGGTGTCGATGATCATCTGTGGCATATAGACCGTAGTGCCTAAGTAGCAATAGCCCAGTCCTTCCTCGTCGGCGAGGTTACAGAATGTCTGGGTGAAGAGCAGAGCATCAGTGGCGGCATTGATGAACGACAGGAAATTGTCGTAACCAGGCTCTGCCTTGCGGCATTTTGCCCACACGCTGGTTCTGCGGAAGTCGGCACAGACGGTGAGCACTACGGGTGCCTCTGTCACCATCGGCTGGTTGAAGTGCGCCGGGGCGAGCTTTGCCTTCATCTCGCTGCTGCGGGTTACTACTACGCTGTAAAGCTGGAGGTTACCCATCGTCTGGGTGCGTGCTGCCTCAGTCAAAAGACGGTTCAACAGCGTCTCGTCTACGCCGCGCGATGCGTACTTACGGATGGTTCTGCGGGTGAGAATAGTCTTCATTTTCTTTGTTTTTGCGACAAAGATACGAAAAAAGACGGATAATACAACAATTTTCGAGGAATATTTTGTAATTTTGCAGCCGTAAACGGTTTCAAGATATGGAAAAGGAAACAAAGCAAGATACACTGCAGCAGATTGTTGACGAGTTGGCATCTGTTGGAATCAAGGGTGGACAGGACGTCACGAAGGACAAAGTGTCGGACTTGATGGCAAAGGCTGTGAGTGGGATGAGCAACGGTGACAAAGACACGTTGCTGGCTCTTCTCTCGCTGGCACTTCTGCAGAACCGCCGGCCTGACGTGACGGAGATTCGTCCTCAGGCGCTGGAGTGTGATGTGGTGAGATTCCAGAATAACAAGGAGAAATGGGTGGCGCTCGTAGGACTGCTCGACGGCTATCCCTATGAGATATTCACCGGACTGCAGGATGATGACGAGGGAATCATACTCCCTAAGACAGTAACGAAGGGAAAGATTATCAAACAGGTGAACCCAGACGGTACGAAGCGCTATGACTTTCAGTTTGAGAACAAGCGTGGCTACAAGACTACTGTTGAGGGCCTTTCGGAGAAGTTCAATCCCGAATACTGGAACTATGCCAAACTGATCAGTGGTGTGCTGCGCTACAGGATGCCGCTGGAACATGTCATACGGCTGGTAAGCTCCCTGTCGCTGAAAGACGAGAGCATCAACACGTGGAAAGTAGGTGTCGAGCGTGCACTGAAGAAGTATATCCCAGGTGTGCATGAAGATAATGACAATGACGAATAAGTAAAAATGCCTGCATGCACCTGAAGGAGAGTTATATTTGTCTGCACGAAGTGAGGTTTCACGCCTTTCATGGGGTGATGGCTCAGGAACGAAGGGTAGGGGGTGATTTTCTGGTCAGCGTGAAAGTGGGCTGTCCTCTGGAGAAAGCTGCCGGGAGCGATGATGTGGCTGATACCCTCGATTATGCAGCGTTGTATGCGCTTGTAAAGAAAGAGATGATGCAGCCCTCTTGTCTTCTGGAACATGTGATGGGTAGAATCGCTGCCGCCATAGGCGAGGCGTTCCCTGAAGTGACTTCGACAGAGGTAAAGATAACAAAGCTTAATCCCCCGATGGGTGCTGACTGCAAAGGTGCTGAGGTCGTGGGCAGATTTGAGAAATGAAGAATATCAGATATATAATAAGTATATTACTGTTGGGTGTGGTGATGTCGATGTCTGCGGCCAACAAGAAATTCACGCTGGTGATAGATGCCGGACATGGCGGAGGCGATGCCGGTGCCATCGGAAAGAACAAGGTGAAGGAGAAGAACCTCACCCTGAAGTTCGCCCTCGCCTTCGGTCGGCTGGTGGAGAATAATTGTCCGGACGTAAAGGTGATTTATACCCGTAAGACCGACAAGTTCGTTGAACTCTATAAGCGTGCGGACATCGCTAACAACAACAAGGCTGACCTTTTTATCTCCGTACACATCAACGCTGTGCCGAAGGGACATATCGTCAGGGGGTTCCAGACCTACACCTTGGGCAAGAGCCGTCGTACGGGAAAGAAGGACGGTGTGTTTGAGAATCTTGAGGTGGCAAAGCGTGAGAATGCCGTCATCTATCAGGAGAAGAACTTCAAGGAGACCTATCAGGGTTTCGACCCTAACTCTCCTGAGAGCATGATTATCTTCGATTTTGTGCAGGATAAGAACATGGAGAAGAGCATCGAGTTGGCGAAGTATATGCAGAAATATGTGTGTCAGGCGACAGGCCGTCAGAATATGGGCGCCCATCAGGACAACCTCGCCGTGTTGCGACTCACCTCGATGCCGGGATGTCTGATAGAGCTGGGATTCATCTCTACCCCTGACGAGGAGAGCTATATGAACTCATCGCTCGCCACCGAACAGTATGCAAGGGGTATCTATAATGCCTTTATTGCCTATAAGAAACGCTATAACGGCGGTTCAAACACTCCTATTATGGCTGAACCCGAGAAAAAGCAGGAAAAAGTGAATATCCCTCAGGTAGTGCCTCAGAAGCCGAAGCCGGTGGAGCGGCAAGAGCCTCTTGTAGAGACAAAGCCTGTCGAAGAGCCTGTAAAACCTGCAGAGCCTGTTGAAGAGCCGAAACCAGACAGCACAACGGTTGCTCCCCAGGCTACTGCCGAACAGTCTGAGCCTCAGGTGAAGGAAGTTCCCCAGCAGCCGGAGGTTCCTGTCTTCAAAGTGCAGTTCCTGGTATCGTCAAAGAAACTCAGCAGCACAGACGCCCGTATGAAAGGCCTGAAGGATGTGGGCTGCTATCGGGAGAACGGCATGTACAAATATACTGTGGGCAGCTCTGCTGACTATAATGAGATATACCGTCTTCGCAAGGAGATCATCGTCAAATTCCCGGAGGCATTCATCATTGCTTTCAAGGGTGGCGAACGTGTGAACGTGCAGGAGGCGATAAGAGAATTTAAGAATAACAAAAATAAGAGATAGGTAAGATGAAGTACTTTACTAAGGAAGTGCAGATAGCACTCGTGGCAATAACTGGTATTGTGGTGTTGTTCTTCGGAATGAAGTTCCTGAAGGGTCTGACGGTGTTCTCGTCTGACGACAGTTACTATGTGAAGTTTACGGATGTGAGCGGACTCTCTGTGTCAAGTCCCGTCTATGCCAACGGTTTCCGCGTGGGTGTGGTAGAGGATGTCATCTACAATTTCGACAGTCAGGACCAGATTGTTGCGAAGGTGGGTCTCGACAAACAGCTCCGGCTGCCCAAAGGCTCGTCGGCTGAGATCTCCAGCGACCTTCTCGGAAATGTGAAGCTGGAATTGGTGTTCGGACCTAATCCTGTAGACCTCCTCGTTCCCGGTGATACCATTACCGGAGGCAAGGAACAGGGTATGATGGGCAAGGCTGCAAACATGATCCCCCAGGTGGAGAAGATGCTGCCTAAACTCGATTCCATCCTGGCCAGTGTCAATGCGCTTCTGATGGATCCCTCTATTGCTAACTCCCTGCATAATGTGGATCACATCACTGCCAATCTCACTACAACGACCCAGGAACTGAACCGTCTTACTGCCAGTCTTAACAAACAGATGCCTGGAATGATGGAGAAGGCCGATGGCGTGCTGGGCAATACTGAGGTGCTGACAAAGAATCTCAGTGACTTGGATATCGCTATGACGATGGCAAAGGTGAACAGCACCTTGCAGAATGTGGAACAGATGACCGCCAAGCTGAACAGCAACGATGGAACAATCGGACTCCTCATGCGCGACCCGGAACTCTATCGTAATATCACCTCAACAATGAGTCATACCGACTCGTTGATAATGGATCTGAAGGCGCATCCGAAGCGCTATGTCCACTTCTCAATTTTTGGTAAAAAAGACCGTTAATTTGATTTTGTCTAAATAAGGGCGTTGCACATTGTGTCTCGACACAGTTTCGGCAATGCCCCATAATTAAGCTGTTTGAAGAAGAGAGCGAGGGAGATTATCCGCCGTTCGGAAAAGCGGACAAAAGGCATCGCAACTTGTTGAGTGATAGAGTTTTTGAAATATAAAAACGGGGGTTTTTAGACAGATGGTGTGAAACACTCTAATCTTCCACTTTTATAGGCACTTACGAAATTTGTACACACATTCTCCGGTTTTTATACATTTGGATAATCCAAAAAAAATTGCGAACTTTGCACTCGCAAATCAACGATGAGCTATAAAGTCGTTGTAATTAACGAAGCAAAACGAAATTATTAAAATTGTATTAGTCGCTAATGTTGAAAAGTCATAAGGCGCTGTGGGATGAATGCCTCACGATCATCAGGGCAAACGTCACAGAACAGCAGTTTAAAACGTGGTTCGCACCAATCGTCTTCGAGTCTTACTCAGAGGATGAGCACACGTTGCTGGTGCAGGTTCCAAGCTCGTACGTCTACGAGTTCCTGGAGCAGTACTACGTGGGCCTTATGAGCAAAGTCCTCCAGCGCGTATTTAATAATAATGTGGTGCTTCGTTACCGTATCGTAACGGATAAGACCAATAAGCTTTCTCAGGAAGTGGAGAGCGACGGTCCTGCCTCTGTGGAGACTCCCCAGCCTATGACGCGTGGCAACAAGGCGCCTACGGTACTCGATGCCGCTGTGCCTCAGGGATTGAACCCGCAGCTCGACCCCAAGAAGACCTTCGCAACTTTTGTCGAGGGCGACTCCAACAAGCTGCCCCGTACCGTCGGTATGTCTATCGGTGAGCATCCGGGAAAGTCAACCTTCAATCCCTTCTTCCTCTATGGTCCTTCGGGATGTGGTAAGACGCACCTGATCAATGCTATCGGTGTGCGCTGCAAGGAGCTCTATCCTCAGAAGAGAGTGCTGTATGTGAGTGCGCGTCTGTTCCAGGTGCAGTTTACTGATGCTGTACGCCAGAACCGTACGAACGACTTCATCAACTTCTATCAGTCCATCGACGTGCTGATTGTGGATGATATCCAGGAGTGGGCTACATCGCCTAAGACGCTCGATACGTTCTTCCACATCTTCGACCATCTGTTCCGTATTGGCAAGCAGATTATCCTTGCCAGCGATCGTCCGCCTGTGGACCTGCAGGGTGTGAAGGACCGTCTGCTGACACGTTTCTCCTGCGGTCTTATCGCAGAGCTCGAGAAGCCCAACGTGAAGCTGTGTGTGGATATCCTGAATGCGAAGTGTCGTCGTGACGGCCTCAGTATCCCTGATGAAGTTATCCGCTATGTGGCTGAGACAGCCAATGGCAGTGTGCGCGATCTGGAGGGTGTGGTCAACTCGTTGATGGCTTATTCTATCGTCTACAATACAAATATCGACATGCGTCTTGCCGAGCGTATCATCAAGCGGGCTGTGAAGGTAGACAACCATCCGCTTACCATCGACGATATCCTCGAGAAGGTCTGCATGCACTACAATGTGGAGCAGCGTCATGTGTTCAGCAAGAGCCGCAAGCGTGATTATGTGCAGGTGCGCCAGGTGTCGATGTATCTTGCTTCGAAATACACCAAGATGCCGGCAGGACGTATCGGACAGCTCATCGGCAATCGCGACCACTCGACAGTGATACACAGCTGCAACACGATAGAGAAGCGTCTGAAGGTTGACAAGGCTTTCTCTGCCGAGATCAGCAGCATCGAGAATTCCTTCAAGCTCAAGAAATAAAAAAGTCTCGCCACGATGGCGGGACTTCTTTATATGCTGATGTTGAAGCCTGCGATAATCCAGCGGCCAGGTTGTTCCACAAGACCGTAGTCGTGATACTTCTTGTCGAAGACATTGTTTGCTTCGATATATACCTTCCATTTGTCTTGCAGATATGTCATGCGTGCATCGAGCAGGGCGTATGGCTCATAATCGTTGGGACGGCCGTCGAAGTCTGTATAGCTGCCTACGCGGTCCTGCCATCGGAAGTCCAGACTGAGACTCAGTCTCTTCATGAGTTGCAACTGGGCAATGCCTACCAGTTTGTGGCGCAAGTATTCCAGCGCATACTGTGAAACGATATTTGCCTTCTGGTCCTTGTTCTGGTCGATATAGCTGTAGCTGATCCGCACATTCTTTAAGAAATGCTGAGTGGGGATGATCTCAAGGAAGTTCATGGTCGCTGCAGCTTCGATTCCCAGACTGTTTATCTTCGTGTGGTTCACACTCTGCCAGACTGCTTCTTCACCTTTCGAGGTGTCCATGATCCAGTCTATCATATTCTTTCCGTGATGATGCCAGAGGGTGGATTGAATGGTGAAAAGGGGAGAATGGTAGGTGAATCCTGCTTCGATGGCTTGCATCTCTTCGGGCTTCAGATGGGGATCGGCACTGTAGCCCTGAAGCTTATAGTACATCTCCGTGAATGACGGCATGCGCAGCGAGGTGTTGTAGGAGGCATGCAGTGTCCATTGTGCAGAGGGACGATAGCTGATGTCTATGCCGGGATAGACGGTCATGTTCATATTGCTCCAAGTATTCTTTACGGCCACAAATCCTGCTGAGAGCGTGAAGTGCCTGAGCAACACGTTGTGCTCCAAGTATCCACTGATGTTTGTACGATTCACGCCGAGGGTGTAGTCTCTGTCTGTGCCAGCGATATGATGCGTCTGTGAGAGAGGCTCGCCCAGATTTCCGCTGACGAGATCCTCATTACGCACCTCTGCACCGAAGGCTGTGCGGCCGGCCTCCCAGTCGAAGTAGCTGCTGAGGCTTACGCCATAGACATCGGTGCGATTATAGTTGAACTTCATCTTCTCCGGCTCGTTCCTGTAGCCCTCATAGCGGTCGCGGTTCTGATTCCAGTAGATGCTGGGTGAGAAGTGCAGACGTCCAAGTTTCGTCTCTCCCTGTATGGCAGAGTAGAGCTTCGTGCTATGTTCATACTGGTTGTCGGCCTTCCATTTCGGTGAGGCATAGAAGGTGCTCGATCCCCAGCCTTTGTCGGCGATTCCCAGATGCCAGTGCAGCAGGATATGCTCATCCTCATACTGTCCCTGATAGAATCCCTTGGCACCACTGAAGTCGGTATTCAGGTTGCCGGCCTTGCTTCGGCTCCATCCGTCACTTCGGCTATAGTTGGCGGAAAGGGAGTTTTTGATGGAGGTGAGAGGTGAGGGGTTTGAGGTGAGAGAATACCGCATTCCCAGATTGCCATATCCATACGATCCGCCTTCAGCATGCAGTCTGAAGGCGCTATTGTTGTCCTTCTCTCTTGTTACGATGTTGATTGCCCCTACCAGTGACGATGTCCCGTATATTCTTCCTGCCGGTCCTTCGAGTACCTCTATACGTACGATATCACTCAGGTCAACGGGCAGATCCATCGCGTTGTGGCCCGTCTGTGGGTCGCAGATGTTGATGCCGTTAAGTAGCAGGATGATCTGTTCTGATGTGCCTCCACGTATCGAGATGTCTGTCTGGGCGCCAATAGGTCCTCGCTGACGGACATCTACGCCTATGGCGTCTTTCAGCAGGTCGTTAACACTTTGTACTGGTGCCTGCGCAATATCCGCACGGTCCAGTACAGTTACCATTCTCGCGGCCTGACTCTTCGTCAGGGGCGCCCTCGATCCGGTCACACTGACCTCCTCGAGCATCATCTCGCGAGCCGTTGTCATCGCGGCAGAGTCGGTCACCACAGGATGCGTGGCGACGCTCTCTGCAGAGGCGTAGGTCAGTGTGGCTACCGAGAGCACACTGCACACCACCTCCCTTCCGAGACAGGCGAACAGCGAGTAGCCCTTGTTTCCGAAATGGCGGAATACCAGGACCGGGCGCCTGAAATTGAATGTTGGTTTGTACATTTATACTGTTTGTCTGATGTAATCGACAAAGGCGTAAGGAAACGCGTGGCGGTCGTCGGTGGGATGCTCCTCACGGTTTACTTCTTTCCAGTCGTCGTAGGGCGGGAAGAAGGTATCGGCCTGCTCGGGGGTGTCGTTGATCTCTGTGAGACAGAGCCGGTCGGCTATCTTCAGTGCCTGTCGATAGACGCTGGCACCACCGATGATATAGATGTCCTCATCGGGCGTGCAGTGCTTGAGTGCCTCTTCGAGCGAGGCATAGACATCGCAGCCGGGAAACGCCTTTGTGCTGCGGCTCAGGACGATGTTCCTGCGGTTGGGCAGTGCGCCTTTTGGCAGCGAGAGGAATGTGTTGCGCCCCATGACGATGGTGTGCCCTGTGGTCAACGCCTTGAAGCGTTTCAGGTCGTTCGGCAGCCAGTATATCAGCTTGTTTTCATATCCGATGGCCCTATTCTTCGCCACCGCTGCTATAATGGTAATCATAATCTTTTTATTTATACTGAGACTTCGGCCTTGATGTGGGGATGCGGATCGTAGCCCACGAGTTCAAAGTCCTCATATTGGAAGTCGAAGAGACTCTTCACGTCAGGATTGATCTTCATCGTGGGCAGCGGTCGGGGCTCACGGGTGAGCTGCAGCTTCGCCTGTTCGATGTGGTTCAGGTAGAGATGGGTGTCGCCGGTGGTGTGAATGAAGTCGCCTGGCTTATAGCCCGTCACCTGCGCCATCATCTGGAGTAGCAGCGCATACGAGGCGATATTAAACGGCACCCCGAGGAACGTGTCGGCACTGCGCTGGTAGAGCTGCAGTGAGAGACGGTCGCCAGCTACATAGAACTGGAAGATCGTGTGACAAGGGGGCAGCGCCATCTGATTCACTTCAGCAACATTCCAGGCGGAGACGATCATACGGCGGGAGTTGGGGTTGTTCTTCAGTTGGTCCAGCACATACTGTATCTGGTCTATCGTTCCGCCGTTGTAGTCGGGCCACGAACGCCACTGATGCCCGTAAACAGGGCCCAGCTCGCCGTTCTCGTCTGCCCACTCGTTCCAAATGCGCACACCGTGTTCCTGCAGGTACTTCACGTTGGTGTCGCCTTTCAGGAACCATAGCAACTCGTAGATGATCGACTTCAGATGTAGCTTCTTTGTGGTCAGCAGGGGGAATCCGTCGTCGAGGTTATAACGCGACTGGGTGCCGAAGATGCTGATGGTGCCTGTTCCTGTACGGTCACCTTTTTCGGTGCCTTCTGTGAGGATGCGGTTCAGAATATCTAAATACTGTTTCATCTTATTATTTTACTATTTCACTATTTTACAATTTTACTATCTCGGGTGGCTCCGTGGGGAGATGGGTGGTCTTGATGCGCCAAGGCTTCGGATAGAGATTGTTGGCGCGATTGCCGATGTTCTTTGCTGGTCCCAGCGCGATGCCCTTATAGGTGATGGTGACGATACCCCTCGGGGTGTCTGACGGCAGCACGAGCGCTTCGCCACGAAGGTATTTCAGCGCCTCGGGGTAGGAGAGGTCAACTTTTGTTTCGTGGAGTGAGGAGTGTGGAGTGAGTAGTGAGATTACCTTGAGTCGCTCTGTCTTTTGCAGAACATTTCTCACTCCACACTCCTCACTTCTCACTCCTCGTTTGCACAGTGCGCAAATAAACAGTCCTTCGCCGCGTGTGATGCCGGGAATGAAGCGGTAGACAGGCCCGTCGAAATCTGCGAGCAGCGAGCCGGTGATGTTCCACGAGGGCTCTGTGGGGATGTCGAGAAGCTCCGCATCGTATTCGTCGAGGATCCAACGGACGTTTTCCTCGTTCTCCTTTGTATTAAATGTACACGTACTATATATTAAGAGACCTCCTGGATTCAGACACTCCCAGGCATCGGCCACGATCTCCCGTTGTAGCCGCCAGCATTTCTCCACATTCTGCACGCTCCACTCACCGATGGTAGCTGGATCCTTACGGAACATACCTTCGCCGGAACAGGGTACGTCGCAGATGATAATGTCGAATTTCGCCTTCGCCTTACGGAAGTCACGGGGATAGTTGTTTGTGACGATGCAGTTAGGGTAGCCCCATTTCGTGATGTTCTCCAACAAGACCTGTGCCCTGTTGGGTATCGGCTCGTTGGTGACCATCATGCTTCCCTCGGGCAGCACGCTGATGGCGGCTGTGGACTTTCCCCCTGGTGCAGCGCAGAGATCGAGGATTGCAAGGTTATCATAACTGTCCACTCTCAACTGTCCACTCATAAAACATCTCAGTATGTGTGTGATGAACATCGATGATGCCTCCTGCACATAATAGCACCCGGCATGAAAGAGCGGGTCGAACGTGAATTGCGGCCTTCCCTCAAGATAGTATCCCTCCTTGCACCAAGGCACTTGCTGCACAAGGGGACAGGCACCTTGTGCACTTGATTCGGTACACAAGGTGCCTGTCCCCTTGTGCGGATTGAGACGGATGCTTACCGGAGCCTCTTCTTCGAAGGCTTCGAGATAGCGATTAAAGCGCTCATCGCCCATTAATTGCCGGGTCTGAAGGATGAATTCCTCGGGTAGATTCGTCATTTCTTCGGCAAAATTACAAAAAAAGCCACAGATAATACCGTTTTTCACAGAAATATTTAATATCTTTGCAACTAATTTACGATTTGATACGTCAAACGGCTGTAGAAATTAAAATTCAAGAGATATGAAAAAGTATTTAATCGCAATCGCACTGATGCTCTCCCTCGGCCTGAATGCTGAGGCAGCATCGCAGAAGCACCGTCACGGCAAGCAGCCAACAGAGATGGTGGACTCTGCAAAGAAAACCAATGACGCAATCGAGGCCTTTTCAGACACGACATCTGCCGCTGATGCCGATGATGATGAGGACTATGTCACTTATCACAGAGACTTCTCAAAAGAGGATGCTCAGGCTCTGAAGGATGTCTTGGATGGTGTTGGGGGCTTTGTCGAGCCCTGGGCAATTGTCAGCATCGTTGCCATCGTCATCATGTTTCTCATTGCTCCACTGCTAATCATCCTCGTGATCTTCTACTTCGTCAACAAGAACCGCAGGGAGAGATACAAACTGGCGCAGATGGCCATCCAGAACGGACAGCCGATTCCTAACGAGATACTCAACGAGGCTAAGAGCCCTGTCATCAACGACGACTACCAGTCGGGTATGCGCCAGATGTTCATAGGTGTCGGTCTTGCCATCTTTCTGGGCCTTGTCATCGGTAAGCTCGGTATCGGCATTGGTGCCCTCGTGTTCTTCGTTGGTCTGGGAAAGTGGTATGTGGCGCGTCAGGCCCGCATGGAGAATCCCCGCTCCAACAACTTCAACAATAATAACGACATCAATAATATTTAGGATATGACAAAGAGATTAATGCGCTCGAACGATCGGGTATTTGCAGGTGTATGTGGCGGTATCGCCGAGTATATGGACTTTGACCCAGTGATGGTACGTATCGCCTATGCGTTTCTTACGCTGTTCACAGCCTTCTGTGGCGTGATCTTCTACTTCGTGCTGTGGCTGGTGATGCCTGAGCAAAACAGACTGGGACAATATTAACGGGATATGCCAGAGTTCAGCGACATCGCTTTAGTGACGCAGGTGGCTGTGTTCCACAACAAGCGGGCTTTCGACCAGCTTGTAAGGAAGTATCAGTCACCGCTGCGCCGGTTCTTCCTGAACCAGACGCTGGGCGATGAACAGCTGAGCGACGACCTGGCACAAGAGACGTTCATCAAGGCCTATACGAACATCACCAAGTTCCGGGGGATGTCGAGCTTCTCCACATGGCTCTTCCGCATAGCCTATAATGTGCATTACGACTATTGCAGGAAAATGAATAGTGAGAAATTAGTGATGAGAAACGATGATTACATGTCAAGTGCGGTTAGTAATCTGCATTCCACATTCACCACTCCTAATTCCTCATTAAAGATGGACCTCTACAAGGCGCTGTCGCTGCTGAAGGACGAAGAGCGCACGTGCATCACCCTTCAACTGATCGACGGATACCCTATTGACAAGATCAGCGAGATCACAGGCATCCCTGAAAACACAGTGAAGTCGCATCTCCGACGTGGCAAGGAAAGATTGACTGACTACTTAAAAGCAAACGGATATGACAGATAAAGACAATTTATTACTGGAGCAATTCTTCAAGGCGGCTGCTGAGCAGCAGATTGAGGACGGCGGATTCACGGAGCGGGTGATGAGCTCACTTGAGGCCTCTTTGAGCACTCAGGACAATTCCCGTTTCTCCTTCCTCACTGCCCATTCCTCCTTTGTTATTCACATGTGGACGCTGTTCTGCATCGCTGTCGCTGCGCTGCTCTTCTTCGTGTTTGGCGGCATGGATCTGCTCAATGCGAGCCTGTCGTCACTGCTTCACACCGCTATCACCTGGTTCAGTGTGTTTGTCAGAGTGGCACCTACGGTTGAGATTCATCTGAATCCTGTGGTTGTGCTTCTGCTTGCTGGCTTTGTATTAATTTTCCTGCCTTATCAAATAGTCCGTAGGTTGTACGCAACACTCTGAACTCCGTCCGTCGGTTCAGCTGGTTGCACTGTTCCTGCTGCTCTTCGCTGAGTTTGGCGATGTAGTCCTCTGTCAGCACATCGCCTTCTTTCAGGAAGGGATATCGCTCCGCCACCTTCTTCTTTATCTTTTTCGGCATACCCTCGCCGTAGCCCTTCGGTGTCAGCCGGTCGGCAGCGATGCCGTGCTCTATGAGATAGCGCACCACACTCTCTGCCCTTCGCTGCGAGAGGCGTTCGTTGTAGATGTCCGAGCCTTTATAGTCGGTGTGTGCCGACAGTTCGATGGTGATGTGCGGGTTGTCGCTGAGCAGCTTCACCAGTTCGTCGAGAGCTGTGGCTGACTCCGGACGCAGGGTCGCCTTGTCGAAGTCGTAGAAGTTGTTCGCTATCAGCACGGGTGCCGAGATGGTCTCCAGCGGGAATTGCAGCACATATTCCTCTGATGCCTTCACAGGTTCTACGCGCAATTGCTCCTGATGGTTCAGATAACCTTTACAGGTGCCCAGCATTACGTAGTCCACACCGGGCTTTATCTCCTGCACGAACGATCCGTCGCCCTTCACGCTGAGCTTCAGGTTTGTACCGTCGTTGCCCACCATATACACCTGTGCTGCTGTGAGTTCGTAGCCGTCCTGCTCGTACACCCATCCCTTCACCGTCTGTACTATCTCTGGGTTGAAGAAGCTGAAGATATGGTCCATGCCCCTGTTGTCGCCTCTGTTCGACGAGAAGAATCCCTTGTTCTGCATCCCCTCGAAGGTCATGCCGAAGTCGTCGCCCTGCGAGTTCAGCGGTGCCCCTGGGTGCTTGATGTCTTTTTTGTTGCTGGCAGCGACAAAAAAGACGTCAAGGCCACCGAGTCCGGGATGCCCGTCGCTCGAGAAATACAGGTCGCCGTTAGGTCTGAATGTGGGGAACATCTCGTCGCCTGCGGTGTTGATCTCCGCTCCCAGGTTCTCTACACCTCCGGTCTCACCGTCAGCCAGCAGCCTGCATCGCCAGATGTCCAGTCCTCCCTGTCCGCCCGGCATGTCGCTTGTGAAGTAGAGCCACTCGCCGTCGGGCGATACGGCTGGATGTGCGAAGCTCGACAGGGTGTCGTTGCTGATATGCAGTTCCGTGGGTTTGCCCCAAGCGGCATCTGAGCGTTGTGACACCATGATGGTAGCGTAGCGTGGGTAGGTGGGGTCGGTCTTACACTGTGTGAGGTACATCGTTCTGCCGTCAGGCGAGAAGCAGCATGCCCCCTCGTCGAAGCTGGAGTTCAGTTCCGAGTCGATGCTCTGCGGCTTACTCCATTTCCCTTTGTCGTCTTTCTGAGAGAAGAAGATGTCAGCCGCTTTCGTTCCCGTGATGCCGCTGAGCTCGTCGCCTTGTGCTTGGTTGCGTGTCGAGGTGAAGAAGAGCTGGTTGTTGTCGTCGCCGCCGAGCATGGGTGAGTAGTCGTCGCGTCGGGAGTTGAAGAGGTCCATCCGCTTCACGGTGTAGGCTGATCCCTCCTTCTTCCATTGCGGTGCCTTCCTGGCTGCCTCCAGCCCGGCTTTTGCCAACGCAAGGTAATCATAACTGCTCACTGTCCCCTGTAAACTGTCCACTGCCGCCTCGAACTGCTTTGCAGCCTCCTTGTAGTTCCCGTTTTTCATCAGCTGCTGTGCCAGTCGCAGGTGTGTCAGCGAGTCAGCCTGTCGGTAGCGTATCACGTTCTTATAGGCGGCGATGGCCTTGTTGGTGTTGTTGATCCTGCGGTAGCACTCTGCCATCTTCACCGCCAGCTGCCCCTTTGTCTCGCGCTCCTTCGACGGTGTCTTCGCATAGGCCTTCCTGTACTGTGCGGCTGCGTCGTAGTATTCGCCTACGGCATAGTATTTCTCCGCCTTTCTCAACGCCTGGTCTGCCCCACAGCCTGTCATCACTGTGGACAAGATTATCGTTGCTATTAGATAGAAATACTTCTGCATACCTTATATATAACGGAATGATGGCGGTTTTATTGTCTGCTCGCGGTGTACGTTGAGCAAAAGGCGGTGTTTGTTGAGAGAAACGGGCTTTTGACTGAAAGTGGGTGGGGGAGGGTTAAACTTTCTGGCGTTATCCGCGTCAAATAGACAGTTGCAACAAACAGAGATTATCAACAAAATGTATAACCTAAATTCCGCAGCATTTTAGTTTAACATTATTTATAAGTTCCTGAGCAACAAAAAGTTGCTCAGGATTTTGCCATGTCAGATTTTTCACTTACCTTAGTGCTGCGTTTAACGACAAGCAAAATCATCAATGACGTGGCAAAGGTACAAATAAAATCTGAGAAAATCACTCCTTTTGGAGGAATATTTCATGTGAGAGAGCTTTTTTCCCGTTTTGTGGCTCCGA
>JAEEGL016745598.1_pt1 | contig 24076 bp, 13 predicted proteins | sample 9134231 | NCBI WGS metagenome assembly JAEEGL01 (sample SAMN16246548, study PRJNA631951) | gut metagenome | biome: gut microbiome; feature: rumen; material: fiber-attached | host: Bos | place: Iran: Karaj | collected 2018-10
CACACCCTTGGGGAATCCCGTGGTGCCGCTGGTGTACTGCATGTTGCACACGTCGTAGCAACTCACCTTGCTTTTCATCTCCAGGAGCGTCTCGTCCTCCACGTTCTGTCCGAGGAGCAGCAGTTCGGCGGTGTTGTACATGCCGCGGTATTTCTCCATGCCTATGTAGACGACGCTCTTCAGGAAGGGGAACCGCTCGCTGTTCAGGTGGCCACGCTCGCAGGTCTTCAGTTCGGGCAGCATGGTGTAGGTCATATCTACGTAGTTGCAGTCCCATGTGCCGTCGGTGATGCAGAGCACCTCCATGTCGGAGTCCTTGCACAGGTACTCCAGTTCGTTCTGCTTATAGTTGGTGTTCACCGTCACGAGCACGGCGCCGATCTTCGCCGTGGCGTAGAGGAAGGTGAGCCAGTCGGGCACGTTGGTTGCCCAGATGCCCACGTTCGATCCGCGCTTCACGCCGATGGCGATGAGGCCCTTGGCCAGGTTGTCCACGCGCTCATTGAATTTGCTCCAAGTAAAGCGGAGATCGCGGTCTGAATACACGATATACTCCTTGTCGGGCGTTGTCTCTGCCCAGTATTCAAGCCATTCACCCAATGTGCGTTCCCACAATTGGTAGCCTTCACTCCCAGTCTCAGCAGGATAAGTCCTGTCGGGCAATGGACGGCCCGCCATATCTAATTTTACACTCTTTGTTTCCATATTTCAATTCAATAATACGTTTTTAAAAATACAGGGAAAAACAAGAAAAACAGATAAAAACCATTCGTTTTGTTTTTCTCGGTTTTTCTTGTTTTTATCTGTTTTACTAAAGACAAACTCAAAAGTTTAAATCAGAACGGAATATACACCACTGCGAGAATCTTGGCCGACTTGCCCGGGGCACCATGCACATGGTGCTTCACGATGCTGTCGTAGAAAATCGAGTCGCCCTCCTTCAGCGTGTAGGTCTCCTTGCCGTAGACAATCTCCACCTCGCCCTGCATCACATAGATGAACTCCTCACCTTCGTGGGCCGAGAGTTGATACTCCGGGGTTTCCTCGGGGTTGATGTCGATGACGAAGGGCTCCATGTGGCGCCCGGCCTTCTGCTTGGCAAGCGGGTGATACTCCATGTGCTTGCGGGCACTGGTCATGCCGTTAGAGAAACTGATGCTGCTGTCCTTCTCGCGGTCGGCAGCCCGGCAGACGATGGGTCCCAGGGCATCATTATCGTCCATAAACGTGCCCAGCCTGACACCCAGCGCACGCGCAATCTTGATCAGCGGGCCCAGCGAGGGCAGGTTCTGGTCGTTTTCGATGGAAATAATCTGCTCTGCGGTCAGGCCGCTACGCTCTGCAATCTCTTCAATGGTGAGATTCTTTGTTTCCCGGAGTCCCTTGATTTTGGAACCGACAAATGTTTGACTATTGGACATAAATCTTACAATTATTTAGTTTTTGAGGTGCAAAGGTAATTAATTTGTTGGAAATACAACCATTTTTTTAGAAGATTAACATAAAAAACGCACAAGTCGACTCCATTGCTGGCATCATGGTGGCTCCCTAAGCCTCTGTGCCAGCCCGAAGATTCTGGAAACGAATGGCCATAATGTGAATAATTTCATCCACAAATGGTAATAATTGTTGAATATTTCCAGCCGAAAGTTTTGTGCTTTCGGCTTTTTTGTGTAATTTTGTCGCCAAATAGTAGAACAGACCACGAATATGATTACAGCATCCACTACTCAGCCACTCCAGCCAGGAGTGCTCACCGTTAGCATTGAGGACATGTCGATGGTACGCGACATAAAGAAAGCCATTAGCATGCTTCGTGGCGTTACCAAGGTAAGCCAGCCAAAGACATGTAAGAAACCTCGCCTTTATGACCCGGAAACAGGTGATTATCTCAATAAGGAGACTATGAAAGCCATTGAAGAGACACGCAAAGGCATAGGCGTAACAACCTACGAAACATTCGAGGACTTTGAAAAAGCCATGCGCTCGCTATGAGACAGTATGAGATAAAAACTTCGAAGAGGTATGAAAAGGATGTCAGCATGCTGTCAGCAGAGGACTTGACATCGAAAAACTTCTGGAGGTTGTTAGGTTGCTGAAACATGTACAGTCTCTACCTGAGCGTTACAGAGATCACCCTCTCAAGGGTGACTATAAAGGATACCGTGAATGTCATATAGAACCAGACTGGCTACTCATTTACGATAAGCGTGAGACTTTGAGAATAATCTCATTAGAACGTACAGGCACCCACGTTGACCTCTTCGAAAAGGGGAAAAAACGTTAAACTTCGCTTAAGATGTTGGAAACGAATGGCCATAATGTGAATAATTTCATCCACGAATGGTGATAATTGTTGAATATTTCCAGCCGAAAGTTTTGTGCTTTCGGCTTTTTTGTGTGTCTTCTATCAAAACCGCACAATCCTATTCTGTGCAAGTTGCACCAGACGCATACGCAAGAGAAGCCTCGCCGCTGATTGGGGAGAGCCTCCTTTAACTTTCATTTGTCCAATAGTGGCAAATATCCCCGCATGAGATTTCCTTCTTCCCGAATTGCGGGGCAAAACATCAAGAAGCAACGGAACATGATAATCAAAATCAGAAGACCTTATTTCGCCCACATTCAGCAAAGCATAGCCATATAGAGTGTTACCCTCTTTCTTAATACCATCCATATCTGATCCAAACGATGGTATTGCAGGACGCAATACGGATATATATGTCTCGCTTTTGTCTGCCTCAAGAGTAAATGCCTTTTGAGACAGAATGCCATCGCAGATAAAGAGTGGAGAGAAAAGCATCCTCGCTACATCCTCATAGTTGGCCACAGAATCTATGCTTACCTGCTGCTCTATCATGTCGAAGCGATTGACCTAATGGTACTCAACACAGACTTGGGGGAAAACCTGACAGACTCCTTTACAATTGTTTTTCCTCCTTTTGTTGAGGCGAATGAGTATGAGTTGTTGCCTATGCTGAAACTGGCATCACCCTCTTTAGACTGCAAAAGCAATGTGCCATTGTCATCGGGAAAGAGCACCCATCCCTTGAAGTCGGAACTGATGCCAGCCCTGATAAGTCTTTTCACATTCTCTACTGCTCGCTTCTCCATAGGCATTGCGCCAGAGCCGTCCCAACCAATTGGCAAAGCCGCCAATTCCTCCGTCCTGTTCCACAGGCGCAGGGCATCGCCAGTCAGCGTCACAGACAAATTCTCTTTCTTGGTGATGCTGCGCACGTAGTTTATCACCCGAAGCAATATTTGTTCGCTGTCTGGGATGTGCTGTATCTCGTGAGCCAGTTCAAGTCGGAGGTCTATCGTAGTCATAAGTCTTTATTATAAGATGCTGCAAAGGTAGCCTTTTTTGTGGAAACGACCAAACTTTTCGTAAATTTTTAAACTTTTTCCTTTCTTTCTTTGTTGTTTTTCAGATTGTACCCACCGACCGCAGAGGGAGGTAATGAGGACCTGCCTGCAGAGATATTAATCCCAAACACCATAATAGATGGTTCTACGGAGTTTTACAAGTACAACATATTGAACACCCTATTCTGGAAACGAATGGCCATAATGTGAATAATCTTATCCACGAATGGTGATAATTGTTGAATATTTCCAGCCGAAAGTTTTGTGCTTTCGGCTATTTTGTGTAATTTTGCAACCGAGGCGGGAAGAGTCCGCCTGGCAGAAAGGAGGCACAGCAAGACTAACGAGTGTCTCAAGGGGGACTGCGTTATGTTCCAAACTTGCGAGATGAAGACCTAGGAAATTATCTTAGCAAGAGTTGAAGAGTGTAGGAGAGCAAAAACAGTTTCCACGCAAAGTGCCGTGGAGAGAACTGACACACTGAAACAAAATAATAACTAAAAATGCTATAATTATGAAAAAACAATTATTCCTTTTCGCCTTGTTGCTGCTAACTATGACGGCGAATGCACAAGCCTTGATAGACGGCATCTACTACAATCTTTCTGCACCCATTGACAGAAGAGCGGAAGTAGTGCGTTCTAATAGTTATCCCGACTATATGGGGTGTTATTCAGGCGACATAAACATTCCAGAGAAGGTTACGACTGAGTCAGGATTTTCTTACTATGTCAGAGCCATTAGAGACAGGGCTTTCAGTAATTGTCGCAACTTGACTTCTGTAATCATCCCCGAAACAGTTAATTCCATCGGAAAAGATGCTTTCATAAATTGCAATAGCCTTACTTTTATTTCCATTCCAAATTCCGTTACGTCACTTGGATCCAGTGCTTTTAGTAATTCTGGTTTGACATATGTCAAGTTTTCAACTGCCATCACATCTATAGAAAGTACCACTTTCATGAATTGTAAAGACCTTAGTTCAATATCATATTTGGGTAATGTCAAGACAATTGGTTCCTATGCTTTCTACAATTGTAGTAGTCTGGAGCATTTCATTATTCCAAATACAGTCACATCTATAGGCGAAAATGCTTTCGCAGAATGTACAAGCCTTATCAATATCTTAATTCCAAATTCTGTCACGTCATTAGGAAAATATGCTTTCTATGGTTGCAGTAGCATGACACATCTAACGCTCGGCAGTTCCGTCACCTCCTTGACTTGGGATACCTTCGCTAATTGCAACAAGCTTGAGGCCATCTCTGTGGATAAAGACAATACGGTCTATGACTCACGCGACGATTGTAAGGCCATCATCAAGACAAGCACTAATGCACTGATCCTGGGGAGCAAGTTTACAAAGATACCCAATACCGTTACGTCCATCAGTAATTCCGCGTTTTATGGCAATAGTGAATTGACTGACATCACCATCCCTACCTCCGTCACATCGATAGGGCCTTCCGCCTTCAAAGAATGTAGCAGCCTTGCCTCTGTCACCATTGGTAGCGGAATAGTTTCCATCGGCAGTGCCGCCTTTTCCACATGCGCCAAACTGAAAGACGTTTATTGCTATTCGCCGACTGTGCCCACTACGAACTCTAATGCTTTTAGCGACACCGACATCGCAAACGCGACGCTGCACGTGCCCTCTGCTGCTGTTGAGAGCTACAGAGCAAGCGCACCATGGAGCGGATTCAAGAACATCGTGCCATTGGAAGCCGGCGACCCGGGCTACGGCGAGCTGGATGTCATCACCTTCGCAGACCCGGAGGTGGAGCGTATCTGCGTGGAAAACTGGGACACCAACGGAGACGGAAAATTATCGATGGCTGAGGCTGCGGCGGTGAAGAGCATAGGTGAGAAGTTTAGGGGAAACAAAGAAATGACGAGCTTCGATGAGTTCCAGTTTTTTACGGAAGTAAATAAAATTGATGATTATGCATTTCAGGACTGTAAAAAACTAGTCGGCATAAGCATGCCTAATAGCATTGTAAACATAGGATCGAATGCTTTCCTTAATTGTATAAAGCTTACGACCGTATTATTCCCTGACAATGATGGATTTTGTTTTGATCATTGGCCTTTTCAGCTTTGTTCAAGTTTAACTACAATTACGTTGCCCAAAAACCTTCTATACAATGGCCATCCATTAGACAACCCTTTTTTAAGATGTACAAGTCTATTGGAAATAAATGTAGACCCTGAAAATCCTTATTATAAGTCGGTGGACGGAGTTCTCTATACTAAGAACGGTGATGAAATTATTGCTTATCCTCTTGGCAAAGATTTAACGGAATACTCAATTAAAGTTGGTACACAATCAATAGGAAGACACGCTTTTTCCTTTAGCAATCTAAAATTTGTTGACATCCCAAGTTCTGTTGTTCAAATCGGAGCCGATGCTTTTTATGGATCTTCTCTTGCGACAATTATCATTCCTAATTCTGTAAAAAGCATAGGTACATCTGCTTTTAGAGAATGTAGTTTAAACTCAATTGTTGTAGAAAACGGTAATACTGAATATGATTCCCGTGACAACTGTAACGCAATCATCAAAACAAAAAGCAATGAATTGTTTTTTGGATGCAAATCAACTCATATTCCTTATTCCATCACGTCAATTGGAGACAATGCTTTCTGTAAGTGCAACGGTCTTACCTCTCTAAACATACCCGAATCCGTTTTGTCCATCGGTTACGCCGCATTTCAAGGGTGCAAAGATCTTGTTTCCATTATTATTCCCAGTTCAGTTACTTCTATCAAAAATATCGCCTTTAATAGTTGCTCTGAATTAACAGTAATAAAATCTTTAATTAGAACACCATCTGTAATAGATGATGGTGTTTTTGAACATATCAGTAGTTCTGCCACCCTCTACGTTCCCAAAGGTACTAAGGAGAAATACCTTGCCACTGACGGCTGGAAGAATTTCGGAGAGAACATCGTTGAGATGGAGAGCAGCGCAGTGGAAGGCAGCATTGCTTTCTCTGACGAGTTTGTGAAGGCGGTGTGTGTGGAGAACTGGGACAGCAACGGCGACGGTGAGCTGACGGAAGAGGAGGCCGCTGCCGTCACTACCCTTGGCGAGGCGTTCAATGGCAACAGGGAAATCGGCGACTTCGACGAGCTGGAGTATTTCACCGGCCTGACGAGCATTTCGCCCAATGCTTTCTACGGTTCAAGCCTCAGCAGCGTCACCATCCCCCAGAACGTTACGAGCATCGGTGAGGGAGCTTTCGACAAGTGCGACCTTTTAGGAAACATCACCATCTGCAATGAGACACCCATCAGCATCTCAGAAAACTCCTTCTACGAAGGCAACTACACCAATAGTGTCCTCTATGTTCCAGAGAACTCGTTGAGTAGCTTTCAGACGACCAGCACTTGGAACAAGTTTGTGAACACCGAGAGCGTGACGTCCAAAGACAATGAACACACAGGCGTTACCTTCATAGACAAGATAAACAAGAGGAGCAAGATAAACAAGAACATCAAGATGACGTTTAAAGTGACCGGCTCCAGCTCCTGCCAGATAGGCAATGGAAAGAACGCATCAGTACATGGTGCTAAAGAGGTGCGTGTGGATCCCACTGCTGGTAAGAAGCAATATGGCGTTACTGCTGTGGGCAGGCGTGGTTTTGCTTTCCTAGGCGGTATGAAGAGGTGCTATCTGCCCAGCACCATAAGGAGCATTGGCGATGAGGCATTTTTAGGATGCACCAGCCTTACCACCTTTGACCTTCCCCGCAAGGTGGAAAATATAAGTGAGACGGCTTTCGACGGCGCTGGTGATGATAACGGGATAACAATAAGAATTCCTCGTACCGTCTCACCAGATATTATTCCATATAAACATAATAATAATATTGGTATTTATATCAAAGGACCGGACGATTATGATGAGGAAGAAGATGATGAGGAAGAGGAGGAAGAAGAGGAACTCCTCGACCTTAAGTGGGTTTATATTCCGAAAAATCTCACCAGTCTTGGCAGCAGAACCTTTAGCAACTGTAAATCTGTGGTAGAGATGGTAGTAGAAGGAGGAAATCTTTCCTACGACAGCCGCGGTGAATGTAACGCCATTATTCAAACCGGCTCAAACACGCTAATCTTTGGCTGCCAAAACACAATGATACCTGACGACATATCTGCCATAGGTTCATACGCTTTTGAAGGCCATTCCAAACTGAAGCAGATATACCTTCCCGGCAGTATAAGTAAAATTGGAGATTATGCTTTCAAAGATTGTTCAGGACTGGGGACTGTTTATTCAAACATTACCTCTCCGTTCCCATTCAATGATAACGTATTCGACAGTTCCACGTACAGCAGTGCCACCCTCTGGGTCCCCAATGGAACAAAGGCGAAATATGAGGCTACGGACGGATGGAAAAACTTCTACAATATTAAGGAGTCGGAGGAATCGCAGGTCACCATTATGGTAAAGAGTTGTTCACGCGAATATGGCGACGAAAACCCGAACTTTGAGTATGAGGTGAAGAGCGGTAAGATAGTGTCTGGAGAGCCGGTGCTGACATGCACGGCCACGAATACGTCGCCAGTAGGTTCATACGACATCATCATAGACAAAGGCACACTTGGCAACACCAGCGTAAAGCTGATAAACGGCACGATGGAAATCATACCAGCCAAGGTGACCGTATATCCGGGTGAATACAAGAAAAAGGAGAGTGAAGAGTTTCCGACATATAAACCCACCTATAAAGGCTTTAAGAACGGTGAGACGGAGGCCGTGCTTACGAAGGAGCCGGTCATTGAATGTGATGCGACGATGGACAGTGAACCGGGTACATACACCTTGTATGCAAGTGGTGCTGAGGCAGAGAACTACACTTTCAGCTACAAGGAAGGGGAACTGACCATCATCACCGAAAAAAAGCCCTACGTCACTTTTTACAGTGGAGACCTTACTTTCTACTGTGACGAGAACCGCAGTACCAGACGTGGCATCTCTTATGACCTGAATGAAGACAATGAACTCCCCGGATGGTTGGAGAATGCAGAACAAATAGAGAGAGTAATATTCGACGATAGTTTCAGATTCGCCCGTCCTACGACAACTTACTGCTGGTTCAGCCAATGTCACAATCTGAAAACCATTCATAAAACTTCGTGCCTGAAGACCGACGATGTCACCAACATGAATTCCATGTTCTATGAGTGTAGCAGTCTTGAAAGTATTGATTTGAATAGAATCAACACTGCTAAGGTTACAGACATGAACAGTATGTTCCAAGGTTGCAGCAGCCTGACGAGTATAGACATACACGACTTAAAGACCACCAGCCTTGTCACCATGGATTGTATGTTCAAGGATTGCAGCAGTCTTGAAAAGGCTGTACTTCCAGAATACCTGAAATTCATTGGTGTCCGGGCTTTCCAAGGGTGCTCGTCACTCAATAAAATGAATACATCTTCTGACAGGGCTTCTATGGTGAATGAACTGCCGGACAAGGTGGAAGAAGTTGGAGAATATGCCTTTGACGGATGTGCTTTCTCTACCTTCAACATTAATGACCTGTTGACAGATATAAACTCCTATGTTTTTAAAGATTGTAAGAACCTGAAAAAAATCAACATTCCTAAAGGTGTAAAGAATATCTATTCAGCCGCTTTTTGGGGTTGTGAGAAATTGGAGACCTTGGGCCTTCCTGCTTCCCTGGAGTTTATTGGGAACTATGCATTTGCCAATTGTCCCAACATCTCCAAAATATACGCTCACAAAGTTGTGCCGTTCCGTATAGAATATAATACTTTTGACCCCATCGTTTACGAAAGAGCCTATCTGTACGTTCACGAGGAGTCAAAGTATAAAAACGTCTATGCTTGGTCTCTGTTCATTCACTGCTGTGATATAGATGGCGGTTGGTACTGGCAAACGTATTTCTATGACATCATTGCTTCTGGAGAAGGCATGGTTAAGATTGAGCCTTTCAAACAAAGAATAGAATTAGGCGCTGGCTATGCTATCGAATTTACCTTTGAAGGCGTTGAGGTCAGAGACGATGAGACTGTTATAGAAGTGGAGCATTGGCCTTGTACAGGCGTTGACCTTGAGTTCATCCCTGATAAAGGTTACTTTGTGAAGAAGGTCTTGCTGACTCCTGCCAAGAACAAAGATGCCATAGACATTACCAATGAATTGCAATATGCTGGCCACGGTGTTTACAAATATCATGCAGAAGATGACAGCTCTTTCCCCCAGGTAGTGGCAATTTTTGGAGACAAGGAGGAAATCTTGGGCGGCGACATAAACAACGACAAGGAAGTGGACGGCACAGACCTGGTGCTTATGACGCACATGATTTTGGCCAACGACAACTGGAGCATTGTGGCAGATATCAATGGTGATGGCGAAGTGGATGGAACAGACTATGTGCTGATGGTGAACAAGATACTGGGCATCATCCCGTCACGGAAAATGACACGGACGAGCATAGATATCGCAAGCACTCGTATCACTGCGAATATAACAAGCATCAAGGCCGGCGAGAACAGCACTCTGAGCATCGGTTTGGAGAACCCCGACCAGGCTGTGACACTGACGCAAATGGACCTCACCTTGCCAAAGGGTCTGACGGTGGCAGAAAACGAGGACGGATATGACATGGACATGGCTGGGCGCACTACATGGCGCAGCCATACACTGGCGGGCAACAGTATAGAGAACAGCACACGCCTTCTTTTGGCTTCAAACACTAATCAGTTGATTGACAGCACTGACGGCACCATCATCTTCCTGACGCTAAAAGCCAGCGATGAGTTTGAGGGGGGAGACATCGTGCTCAGCAATGTGCTCTGCACCAGTCCTGACGCAACAACGACCCATCCGACAGACTACGTACTGCACTTAGATTGCAATACAACTGAAATCTCTGAAACCGAGATAATGAGAAACGAATCATATGACAGATATTACAACCTGAGTGGACAGCGGATAAGCAAACCACGAAAAGGAGTGAATGTCATCAATGGCAAGAAACTTATCAAATGACGGCTTTCCGCTAACTACTAGTTAAACAAATTATACGAACATTTAACTATTATGAGTTTAAAATGATTATGAATACAAGAAGAATGAAACAGTTAGTGTTCACACTGTTGGCAGTGGCTTTATTGCTTTCTGTGAAAAGTACAGCTGCCACGGCATCGCTGAAGATAGAGGATTTCACCATCAATGGCGGTGAGACGAAGACAATGCTAATAGACCTTGAGAACCCCGACATTGATATTACGTTGGTGCAGTTTGACATGCGTCTGCCGGAGGGGCTGTCAATAGACAAGGACGAGGATGGCTTCTACATAATAGACATCACTGAACGTACCACGCTGAAGAAGCATAACATAGGTGCCAACGATATAGAGGATGGCCTCATACGTGTGCTACTGGCCTCTCCCACGGAAGTGGCACTCACTGGTAACAGCGGTGCCATCATTAGCATACAGTTGACCGCCGCCACTGGCTTTACAGGCGGCGAAATCAGTCTGGAGAACATCAAAATAGTAGTTCCCGACGTTGGAGCCACGACGATAAAGCCCAGCACTTATACCTACACTGTAACGACGGGCATTGCCGCTGATGATGTCATCACCTTCGCCGATGCCGAGGTAAAGCGTATCTGCGTGGCGAACTGGGACACGGATGGCGACGGCGAGTTGTCGAAGGCAGAGGCTGCGGCGGTGACGAACATAGGACAGGTGTTCAAAAACAACTCTACTATCACTAGTTTCGATGAGTTCCAGTACTTCACGGGAGTGAAAGAGGTGCCGGCTTCTGCCTTCTACTATTGCACAAAACTGGAAAGCATTAAGATGCCGAGTAGCATAACGAATATTAATGGCAGTGCTTTCGGTTATTGCCGCAAACTGACATCGGTAGGTTTTCCCAACAACGAAGGCTTCAGTATAACCAATAGTTCTTTTGTCTCCTGCTCTGCATTGTCCACCATCACACTGCCAAAGAATCTGCTGTCGATGACAGGGAATCCCTTCATAAACTGCTATCTGACTGAGATAAACGTCGACACCGCCAACCCCAACTACAAATCAGTCGACGGCGTTGTTTACACTAAGGATGGCGAGACCATCGTGGCCTATCCTGGTGGAAACGAACGAACGGCGTACTCAATTGCCAGCGGCACGAAGTATATAGGCGACTATGCCTTCAACTACAGTCGAAAGCTGCAAGACGTCTCAATACCCTCCACGGTAATACATATAGGCACCTATGCCTTCATCTACAGCTACGCCCTGGCCTCAGTCGCCATACCCAACTCTGTGACGTCGATTGGCGGCTATGCCTTTGGCTGGTGCAACAAACTGGCATCGCTAAACATCGCCAACTCTGTCTATATTATTGGTGACTACGCTTTCTGGAATTGCGAGAGTCTGACAGCCGCCTCTATACCCAGCTCAGTTACATGGATGGGCAACAACATATTTGGAGCATGCATTAATCTGGCTTCTATCAACGTGGACAGTGGAAACACGTTCTACGACTCGCGGAATGACTGCAATGCCATCATTAACTCGAGTACCAACGAACTGATCTGCGGCTGTAAGAACACGGTGATACCCACCACTGTGATAAGTATAGGAGACGATGCGTTCTACTCTGCCACGGGTCTGACCTCCATCACCATTCCTGGTTCCGTCAAATCAATTGGGTATTATGCTTTCGGCTTTTGCGAGCGTTTGGCCTTTGTTGCCATTCCAAGTTCCGTGACATCGATAGGTGCCAATGCTTTTTATTATTGTTTGGATCTTACAACGGTGCGTTCAATGATAGAACAGCCTTTCGCTATCAATGAGAATGCATTTTTGTATTACGATGAGAACTATGAAGAAAAGTTCACCAACGCCACCCTCTACGTTCCTAAGGGCACGAAGACGAAGTACGAGGCGACCGACGGATGGAAAAACTTCAAGACCATAGTTGAGATGAATGAACTGAATGGCGACGTGAACGGCGACATGGGCGTCGACGAGGCAGACATAGCGAGCGTCATCAGCGTGATGGCTGGAGGTACGGGCATCCCGTATGCACAGGCCGACGTGAACGGCGACGGCAAGGTGGACGTGGCCGACATCGTCGCCATCATCAGCGAGATGAGGGCACGGGCAAGAAGGCAAGAGGTGAAATAGGCCTTGTTCTGCCCCATCTTTGCACGCAAAAGAATATAAACAAGAGAAAAATGAGACCACTGATACTGATTTCAAACGACGACGGCTATGAGGCCAAGGGCATACGCTCGCTGGTGGATATGGTGAAACATCTGGGCGACATCGTGGTGTGTGCCCCCGACGGGCCTCGTTCAGGCTTCTCGTGCGCATTCTCGGCCACTACGCCGCTCCTGCTCACCAAGCGCGAGGCCTATACCGTGGATATTCCTGACAGGGAACACGGCAGCGCAGACGCGAATGGCCAGGAGCACGGCAGCGCGGACGCGAATGGCCAGGAGCGCGGCACGGTGGAGATCTGGTCGTGCAACGGTACGCCGGTAGACTGCGTGAAGATGGCGCTCGACCAGATAGTGACGCGCCGACCAGATATTGTGCTGGGCGGCATCAACCACGGTGACAACGGCTCGGTGAACTCGCACTACAGCGGCACCATGGGCGTGGTGATGGAGGGCTGCATGAAGTATATCCCCTCGGTGGCCTACTCACTGTGCGACCATAGGGCCGATGCCGACTTCGAACCGATGCGCCCTTACGTGGAGCGCTATACGCAGCAGGTGCTACAGGACGGACTGCCCAAGGGGGTGTGCCTGAACATCAACTTCCCCTTGGTGGAAGGAAGCAACTATAACGGTGTAAAGGTATGCCGCATGGCGCAGGGCAGTTGGATTCACGAGATCAGCAAGTGCCGCCACCCGCGTGAGTACGACTACTACTGGATGGTGGGCCATTACCGCAACGACGAGCCGGAGGCCGAAGACACCGACAACTGGGCCTTGCAGCATGGCTATGTAGCCATCACACCTACAACGATCGACGTCACCGCCTACGAGTTTATGAGCCAGAAAGGGAAGTGGGAATGAAATACTATCTTATAGCAGGCGAAGCATCGGGCGACCTTCACGCCTCACGGCTGATGAAAGCGCTGAAAGAGCAGGACGCAGAGGCGCAGTTCCGCTTCTACGGCGGCGACCAGATGCAGGCGGTGGGCGGCACGCTGGTGAAGCACTACCGCGAGTTGGCCTATATGGGCTTTATACCTGTGCTACTGCATCTGCCTACCATCCTGCGCAACATGAAGCGGTGCAAGCAGGACATCAGCGCATGGCAGCCCGACGTGGTCATCCTCGTAGACTATCCCGGCTTCAATCTTAGCATAGCCAAGTACGTCAAGCAACACCCAACACCCCAAGTCTTCTACTATATCTCGCCGAAGATCTGGGCATGGAAGGAGCACCGCATCAAGAATATCAAGCGCGATGTGGATGAACTATTCTCCATCCTACCCTTCGAGGTGGAGTTCTTTGAAAAGAAGCACCATTATCCCATCCACTATGTAGGCAACCCTACGGCCGACGAGGTCAGGGAGTGGAAAGACTCTCATCCGACTCCTTCCGGTGGGGGAGGGGAGGGGACCCACTCTCCAATTATCGCGCTTCTGGCAGGTTCCAGGAAACAGGAGATTAAAGACAACCTGCCCATGATGATTCGGGCTGCGCAGAAGATAGGGAAGAACTACGAACTGGTGCTGGCTGGTGCACCAAGCATCGATGATGTTTATTATCAAAAGTTCCTTGAAGGCACCAATGTGCGATTGGTGAAAGACCAGACCTACGCGCTGCTCTCGCAGGCCCATGCTGCCCTGGTGACCAGCGGCACGGCCACGCTGGAGACCGCCCTCTTCGGCGTGCCTCAGGTGGTGTGCTATGGCACGTCGTTCGCACGGCTCTTCGGCTGGCTACGCAAGCATCTGTTAAAGGTGAAGTATGTATCGCTGGTCAACCTCGTGGCCGACCGCGAGGTGGTGCGCGAACTGGTAGCCGACACCTTTACTGAGGAAAGCCTTCAGCGTGAACTGGAGGCTATCCTCGACGGTCCTGCCCGTCAGCGCATGCTTGACGGCTATCAAGAAGTTTGGCAGCGCCTGGGTAATGAAAATGCACCCCAGAACGCTGCCAAACTGATGATTAAAATATTAAAAGGCAAATAGTTGCAAGTTCTTACAACTACTTCACCAACATCTTCCTGCCGTTGGCTATGACGATGCCCTTATAGCCCTGCTTCACCTGCTGCCCGCTAAGGTTGTAGCGGGTCTGAGGCTTCGAAGCGGGATCGTAGGTAATGCCATAGATACCACTGGTGCCCTCGGCCACGGTAAGCGTCCAGCCCTGATAGATGTCCTTGCCACCGGCAAACTCCATGGTGAAGAGGATGTCGTGGGGCATGCCTTCCTTATCAAAGTCAATGCCGAAGTTGGTGCCGCCGCCCTGACCGGTGTCTTCCTCTAACCATTCTTTGGGATCCACGCGGGTGAGGCCCTCCGTGTCAAAGCCGAGGTAAGCCGAACTGTTGACGATGAACTTGAAGCGGTAGAAATATTCAATGGCTTCGAGTTGCTCATCGGTCAACGAGAGGTTGAAGACGTACTTACGGTCTTTCTGTATCTCGCTGAAGAGTTGTGCCAGACCGTCCCATCCGTTCAGTTCCGAGATAAGAGCCACACTCTGGATTTCCACATCGGGAATCTCCACGCCGAAGTCCTCGGTAATGTCGGTGTATGCGCCCGTTTGACCATTGTAGGTGAAATAGCGGTCAGAGGCAATGTCGGAGATGTTGCCAGTCTGAACTTTGTTGACACCCTCAAGTCCGTTGTTGAAGATAATGTTGAACGACGATGTTCCTGATAAATCAAACGTCTGGCACCAGAAGGTAATCGTCTCACCAGCCTTGTTGGTTTTCGTCGTGCTTTCAGTCATCTGTTTGCCAGGCCATGCGCCGTTGATTTTGGTTTCCTTGGCACCGATAGTATACCAACCGTAGAGGAACGGTGCTTCGTCAGCCTGTACGTAAACTGTAGCTGTTACGGCCTTGGCACTGATGAAGGCCACGGCCATGAATAGTGTGAGTAATAGTTTTTTCATACGCGTTAATACTTTATATTGGTTATTCTTTTATTTTGTAGGGACATATTCTTGTATTTGTCCGCAAACGGTTATGTTACTTTTTGCGGGTGCGGACAGATACAAGAATGTGTCCCTACGGGTGATGGTTTATCTTACAACGACTTTACGGCCGTTACTGATGACGATGCCGCGGTAGTTGCCGCTCACCTTCTGTCCCTGCAGGTTGTAGATGGTGGCAGTCTGCTGCGTTGGCAATGCATACTGGGCGGCGATGCCGTCGGCAATGGACTTGACGTTGCCAACCAAGCCGGTTGCATCATAGTAGCCGCCGTTCTGGAATACGAAGTCGGCAGTCTTCGGGTCCTCACCACCATTGTTGAAGAGGATGTTAGTGGGGAACAGAGCCTCATCGGGTGTGTAGGTGTCGAAGAGATCCATGTAGTCGCCGGCATCCCACAGCCATACCAGGTGTCCGTTGCCATCGTCACCCACGCGGGTCAGTTTGACGCCGGGCCATTCGCCGCAGAAGTTCTTGCCATCGTTCCATGCCCATGCACGCGGAGAGTCGTAGTCCTTGTTGCCCTGGAAATAGCAGAAGAGGTGATCCTCGATATCCTTTGCACAAGCGGGCAGAGCGATGGGCTCGGGTGTGTAGTAGTTGTTGGTGATGTCGGTCCAGTTGGTCTCCTTGTCGGTGTTCGTCGGGTCGAAGGTGAAGTAACTGTCGTGTGTCAGTCCGACGATGTCGGCTGTTTGTACCATGCCTTCGCCAGTAGCCACGGTCTCACCCTCATCGTTGGTCGTTGTCCTGCCGCCATTGTTGATGACGATGTTGACAGGCGACGTGGTGAATGTACGTGCCCAGAAGGTCTTGCCGTCTTCCTTGGTGACGGTGGTGGTGAGTTGTGTGCCGGGCCATTCGCCGTTGGTGGGCTGACCTGCGCTGTTCCAAGAGTAGATATAAGGAGCCTCGGCGCATTCTACATAGACGGTCAGTTCCTTGGCTTCCTCGTCGTCGCTGCCCTCACGCAGACCCTCTACGGTAATGTTGTCACTGACGAAGTAGGCGTAGTTGGCACCGCTGCTGATGAGCTTGAAGCCCGTGGTGTCGAAGTTAACGAAACCAGCGATGCAGAGCACGGTGCCCTTCTCGCCCTGAACCTTGATGAAGTAGCCACCGTCGCGGCTGCCACCATCAACGATGGGGCTCTGGTTGGTGATGCCAGCGGCCTTACGAGCCAGGATCATGTTGCCAATGGCGATGGGGTAGCGCTGCCAGTGCTTCAGGAAGACGCAGGGCGTGCCAGGCATGGCGAGCATGAAGGCGTTGGCACCGAGCACATTGTGTACGTGCTTGCTCTCGTTCTCGTAGGTGTCGTGATTGTCGATGAAGGTCACGGCATAACGCTGCCAGTAGGTATCCTCGGCAATGCCCTTCCAGTCGAGTGCGCTCCAGTTGCCATTGCTGAAGGCTTCCTTCATCTGGTACTTGAAGGGGAAGTCGAAGGCAGCACTGGTCATACCCGTACCGGCAATCCAGTTGGTGATGGCTTCCTTGCCGTCCCAGTATTCGCCCACGCAGAACTCGGGCTGTGTAGCATCGTTGTACATCTTGGTGTAGTAGGCCGAATAGCCCTTCACCATGTCGAGTCGGTAGCCGCTGTAGCCCAGTTCCTTCTGCAGGTAGTTGAGGTAGGTGATGCAGTTTTTCTGCACGTTTTCACCGGTATGGTCGAGGTCGCGTCCGCCGCTGAAGTCATCGCCGGTATCGTCGGCACCTGTACACTCCCAGCCACCGTTCTTGGCCACCATTGTCGGGTCGGCACCCATTGTGTTGGTGTATCCGCCGTCGTCGTTGCGACAGATGTCGGCCGGTGTCCAGTTGATCTCCTCAGTGATGCCGTCGTGTGTCCACTTCTCGTTGACGAAGTCCACCCACGAGTCGTTCACGCCCTTCGGGGCCTTGTGGTTGAGCACCACGTCCTCGATGACTTTCGTGCCCTTGGCATTAAAGGCAGCGATGAGTTTCTTCAGCGTGTTCTGGCGACCGAAATTGCTGTTGTGGTTCAGCCAGTAGACGGGTAGATAGCCCATGCCCTCGCCGCCGGTGGCACCCGTGTTGGGCAGCCAGACGAGGTCGAAATAGGTAGAAATGTCGTCTACCTGCTTCTGTAGTTCGGTGAGTTTGGTGTCTTCGAACGAGTTCCAGTAGAAGCCCTGCAGCATCACGCCACCGTAGTTGGCGGGCCAGCCCTCGCCTGTGGGCACTGGGACGTAGGTGATTTCCTTGCCGTCCTGCATCAACTTCGACTTGGGTTCCTGTGTAGCCTCGTTGTAGGTGAAGATGAGGTCGTATGTGCCGTCCTGGGGAATATATACCATGAGGTTGTTGCCCTCGCCGTCGGGAATCCACGATGTGCCGTTCTGCACCACCTTCCACTCGATGGGTGTTGTGGTGAGGCTGACATTCTTGTACTCTTTCGTCCAGATGCCATCAACCTTCTCCATCTTGTTGGCCTCGTTGCTGCCGTCCCATGTAGTTCCGAAAAGGCTTTCAAGGTTGCCGGCGATGATAAACACAGACTCCACATCGGCACTGCCCTTCTTCTCCACGATGCAGTCAACCTTCTTCGTTTCGACTTCAAAGGTGCAGGTGAGGTCATACGTACCGTTCTCTTCGATGGTCACGGTGAAGTTGCTGCTCGGATAAGCCTCTCCCCAGTCATGGTCAACCACAACCTTGAACTCCACCTTTGTCTTTTCTGCCAGTGTAACATCGTTGGCTTTCCACCAGTATTTGCCGTCAGTGCCCAACTGCATCTCTGTAGTTGTGCTCTTCTCGTCCCATGCAGCACCGAAGACGGTGGCAGGCGAGCCAGCCAAACTGTAAATATGTGTCACCTCGCCGGCATTGCCGGTCTTCGTGACTTCTTCGTTCACTGCCTTGGTGTCGGCATTGAAATGATAGACCACGGTGTAGATGGCAGTCTCTGCCACCATAAATGACTTGTTCTGACTGGGATAACACTCGCCCCAGTCATGGTTTTTCACCACCTTGTACTCATAGGTAACGCTTGCCTCGAGCGTGCAGTTCGTCACGGTGAGGGTGTAGTTCACGCCGTCAGACGATGTCATGTCGTTATCGGCATTGGTCTGTGCCCAACTGGCGGTGCCGTTGAGTGCGGCAGCCGTTCCGGCCACTGTCCACGTGTCTTGTGCCAGGCTGATGGCCGTCGAGACCATAAGCAGCATCATAAAGGTAAAGATTCTTTTCATACTGTATATTATTTATGTTTAGGTATTTGCACAATTTTGCGTTGCAAAGTTAAGGTTTTTACACTTTCTATGTACCTATTTACATAAATAAATCGTTACGCGGTTCATGCAAACGATTACATGACAGATTAAAGGTATGACGGTTTGCTCACATAACGATATTAAAAAAGGAGGGCAACCCCTCCTTTCCTACATCATCATATTATGATTAGTTGTATTTCAAAATCTGTCCTGGACGCAGTTTCACGTTCTTCTTGATGCGGTTCAGGCTGCACAGAGCCGTAACCGAGGTGCGATGCTTGCGTGCAATGGTCGAGAGCGTCTCGCCCTTCTTCACCTTGTGGTAGCGCACATTGCCTGCAGGCTGATTGCTGCTATTGCCTGCCACCTCAGCATAGTTCAGACCGTCGCCGCCTCGATATACGCCGCCAGTGCCACGCAGACGTGTGGCCTCGGCCGACTCACGGTTGTAGGTAGAGCGGCGGAATGTCCATTCATCGCCTACCACGTCCTGATTCTTGAAGTCGAACATCAGGGCAGGGTTCAGGGCTACACCGCAGAGACGGGTCTCAAAGTGCAGATGCGAACCGGTGCTGCGTCCGGTGTTACCACCAAGTCCGATGGGGTCGCCGGCACGTACCTCCTGGTTCTCGCTCACCAGTTGCTTCGACATGTGGGCGTAGGTGGTCTCCAGTCCGTTGGGGTGACGTATAATCACGTATTTGCCGTAGCCACGGCCTTCGTAGCGCACAACGCGCACCTTGCCGTCGAAGGCAGCACGGATGGTATCGCCTATATAAACCTTAACGTCGAGTCCTTTGTGCTGACGACGCCAGCGTGCGCCAAAGTTCGATGTCACCACACGGTTGGTGGTGGGCATGCAGAAGCCGCGCAGGTTGATGCGGAATGTATCGGGTAGGGCGGGTTGGCCTGCAAACATGTTCTCCCAGTCGTCATAGAGTTCGGATGCGGGCGATTCCCATACTTCGTTTGTCAGTATTTGCTGCATCATCAGTGAGTCTACAGCCTTCATCTTGCGGTCGATAGGTGCCTGGTTGGCCAGCAGATCCTGGGCTGCGGCAGGCATCACAGCAAGTGAGGCAATAGCCATGAGAGCAAATTTCTTTATATATTTTTTGATAGTCATAAGCATCGGTTAGTCAATAAAACGGTGCAAAGGTAGTAAAAATATGTGGATTACGACTAAAAACCACCAAATTATTTGTGTACTTTTAACATTATTGTTAAGAAATGGCCGCCCAATTAACATTTGTCTTTCGTATTTCGCGCAATCGGTTCCATAGCATCTGATATTTCTGCGACTGGCACAGCGGGTCGTCATCAATGATTTTCTGGGCCTCGTCGCGTGCCATTTGCACCAGTTGACCGTCGCGGGCAATGTCGGCTATCTTCAGGTCGAAGGCCATGCCGCTCTGCTGGGTGCCCTCCAGGTCGCCCGGGCCACGCAGTTTCAGGTCGGCCTCGGCAATGCGGAAACCGTCGTTGGTCTCGCACATGATGTCGATGCGCTTGCGGGTGTCCTCCGACAGTTTGTAAGGCGTGACGAGGATGCAGTAACTCTGGTCGGCGCCGCGCCCAACCCTACCCCTGAGTTGGTGCAACTGCGACAAGCCGAAGCGCTGGGCATCGAGGATGACCATGACCGAGGCGTTGGGCACGTTGACACCCACCTCGATGACGGTAGTGGCCACCAGTATCTGTGTCTCGCCACGCACAAAGCGCTGCATCTCCTCCTCCTTGTCCTTGGGTTTCATCTTGCCGTGCACCTTGCTCAGGTGAAATTCCGGGAAGGCCTGCAGCAGCACCTCAAAGCCCTGCTCCAGATTCTTCAAGTCCATCTTCTCGCTCTCTTCAATCAGCGGAAAGACGATATACACCTGCCGTCCCTCGCGTATCTGCCGTCGGATGCCGTCGTAGAGCGAGGTCATGCGCGAGTCGAACACATGACTGGTGCGAATGGGTTTGCGGCCGGGCGGCAGTTCATCGATAACGCTCACGTCGAGGTCGCCATAGAGCGTCATGGCCAGCGTGCGGGGGATGGGCGTGGCTGTCATCACCATGACATGAGGGACAGTTTGTTGAGACCCCTTATCCCAGAGTTTTGCCCGCTGTGCCACGCCGAAGCGGTGCTGCTCGTCAACCACCACCATGCCCAGTTGTGCAAATTGCACAGTATCTTCGATGACGGCGTGCGTGCCCACCAATATCTGCACAGTGCCGTCGAGCAATCCGTCGAGAATCTCCTGCCGCCGCTTGCCTTTTACAATGCCAGTGAGCAGTTCTACGCGCACGGGCATACCTTTCAGAAACTCCTGGATAGTAGCCAGGTGCTGCTCGGCCAGTATCTCTGTTGGGGCCATGATGCAGGCCTGGAAGCCGTTGTCCAAGGCGATGAGCATGGCCATCAGCGCCACCAGTGTCTTGCCGCTGCCTACGTCGCCCTGCAGCAGGCGGTTCATCTGCCGACCTGAGCACATATCCTTCCTGATTTCGTGCATTACGCGCTTCTGGGCGTTGGTCAGTTCAAAGGGCAGGTTCTTCTGGTAGAAGTCGTTGAAGATGGGCCCGATGCGGTTGAACACATAGCCGCGGTATTTGCGCCGCTGGTCGCTGGCATACCTGAATATATTCAGTTGTACGAAGAAGAGTTCCTCGAACTTCATCCTCACGCGCGCCCTTTCCAGGTCTTTCACGTCCTTTGGATAGTGGAGCGTGCGCAGGGCCTGGTCGCGCCCCATCAGGTGCAGCGGCCTGGCAATGAAGTCGGGAATGGTCTCGGGCAGCGGCTCCTTCAGTTTCTCTATCAGCGTCCGCGTGAGTTTCTCCATCGCCTTGCTGGTCAGCCCAAACTTCTTCATCTTGTCTGTGGTGTTGTAGTAGGGCTGCATTTTAACGTTGAGGGTTGAGGGTTGAGAGTTGAGAGACTTTACTTTTGCTGCGGATGTCTCATAGGAAGAACTAACGTCACTCAACTCTAAACTCTCAACCTTAAACTCTTCCATCTCCGGGTGCTGCACCTGCAGGCGACTGTTGAACACCGAAGGTCGGCCGAACACCAGGTAGTTGGTGCCTATCTTGTAGTTCTGCTTGGCATACTTACCGCCGTTGAACCAAACCAAGTCCATGATGCCGGTGTCGTCGCTGAAATGGGCCACTACACGTTCACGGTGCGGCCCCATCTCGAAGGTCTCGAAACTCAGGATGTGACCCACTACCTGCACAAAGGGCATGTCGCCCGTCAGTTCGCGGATGGTGTACACCTTGGAGCGGTCTACATATTTATAAGGATAATACTCCAGCAAGTCGCCAAAGGTCTCTATGCCCAGTTCCTGGCTGAGCAGTTTCTTGCGGTTAGGCCCAACGCCCGGCAAGTACATGATGTCCTGATCGAGTATGTCCACAGTGCAAAGTTACACAAAATATGCGAACAAACAAAAAAATTTTGGTTTGTTCGCATATTTTTCGTATCTTTGCCATCGCAAAACCAAAAATAGACGATTATGGGAAAGAAGAATGGAGGCAAACGGTTGAATAAGCGGATGGTAGCCGATGCTTTGCAGGCATTGTTTCAGGCTCATCCGGGCGAGACGCTGAGTTTTAAACAGATTTTCAAGGCCCTGAAACTGGACACCCATCCGGCCAAGATGCTGGCCATCGATGTAATGGAGGAGATGGCATGGGAAGACTGGCTGTCGAAGGTGGGCGACAGTGCCTATAAACTCAACTTGAAGACGCAGGTGCAGGAGGGCACGTTTATCCGCAAGGCCAACGGCAAGAACTCGTTCCAGCCCGACGACGGCGGCAAGCCCGTCTTCGTGGCCGAGCGCAACTCGATGTTCGCCCTCAACGGCGACCGCGTAAGGGTGGCCTATATGGCCCGCCGCCAGAATCATATCAAGGAGGCCATCGTCACCGAGATTCTGGAGCGCAAGCACGACCAGGCCGTAGGCATCCTGCAGGTGGAGAAGGACTTTGCCTTCCTCAACGCCGAGGGCAACTTCTTCGTTCACGACATTCTGATTCCCAAGAAGAAACTCAAGGGCGGTAAGACGGGCGAGAAGGCCGTGGTGAAGATCACGCAGTGGCCGTCGGCCGAATCGAAGAATATCGTCGGCGAGGTTATCGATGTCCTTGGTAAGCAGGGCGAGAACAACGTCGAAATGCACGCCATCCTGGCGCAGTACGGTCTGCCCTACAAGTACCCGAAGCGTGTGGAGGATGCCGCCCAGAAGATTGATGCCGGCATCACCCCGGAGGAGATTGCCCGTCGCGAGGACTTCCGCGATGTGCTGACCTTTACCATCGACCCCAAGGATGCGAAGGACTTTGATGATGCGCTGTCGTTCAGAAGGTTGAGTGTTGAGAGTTTTGAGGTCGGTGTCCATATTGCTGATGTCTCACACTACGTATCTGAAGGCAGCATCATCGACCGCGAGGCTGAGCAGCGCGCCACGAGTGTCTATCTGGTTGACCGCACCATACCGATGCTGCCCGAGCGGCTGTGCAACTATATCTGTTCGCTTCGTCCCGATGAGGAGAAACTGTGCTATAGCGTCATCTTCGTGCTCGACGAGGAGGCCAATATCAAGGACTGGCACCTGGCACACACCGTGATCAGGAGCAACCGCCGCTACGCCTACGAGGAGGTGCAGGAAATCCTGGAAGCCGGATATTCCGGAAAATCCGGAAAGCCTGACGACTACTCAGAGGCCCTGCGCACCCTCGACAAGATGGCAAAGAAACTACGCGAGCGCCGCTTTAAGAACGGTGCGGTGAAGTTCGACCGTGAGGAACTGCACTTCGACATCGACGATGACGGCAAGCCCACGCGCTGCTACTTCAAGAAGTCGACCGATGCCACCCAACTCATCGAAGAGTTCATGCTGCTGGCCAATCGCACAGTGGCAGAGGCTGTAGGGTTGAGTGTTAAGAGTTTAGGGTTGAGAGACGTTAGTCCTGCTGAAACGAAAGTAAAGTCTCTCAACTCTCAACCCTCAACCCTCAACAAAAAAGGCAACACCTTCGTCTACCGCATCCACGACCAGCCCGACCCGCAGAAACTGGAGAACCTGCGCACGGCCCTGGCTCCCTTCGGCTATAAGGTGAAGACTAGCGGCACCAAGGGTGCCATCTCGAAGAACCTGAACAAGCTGATGGAGGACGCGCAGGGCCAGCGCGAGCAGAAACTGGTGGAGACGCTTACATTGCGCGCCATGATGAAAGCCAAATACTCGACCCACAACATCGGGCACTACGGACTGGCCTTTGACTACTACACCCACTTCACGTCGCCCATCCGC